>Ga0123356_10000687_pt1 | contig 37452 bp, 34 predicted proteins | sample TergutEmb28metaG_2_FD_92546 | JGI IMG/M metagenome (GOLD analysis project Ga0123356, IMG submission 92546) | Embiratermes neotenicus P3 segment gut microbial communities from Petit-Saut dam, French Guiana - Emb289 P3 | ecosystem: Host-associated > Arthropoda: Insects > Digestive system > Gut ...
ATTGAGTTGTATCTTTTATATAAGGAGCTGTCCTATACCTTTAAATAAGGAGCGATGAATGCAGTTTACGAAAATTTCATGCGCCCACTGCTCTCAGAAAGCCCAGTGTAATCAAAAAACCCGTATGTTCGTGAACTATTGCGGTTCCGACCGCAGAAAAGTTCAGGACCAAATCAGGAGCGCGCAAAACGAGTGCATAAACCTGAAGGGTCACGCTCTAAAACGGATGCAGGGTTTCCTCTGCACACCGGAACCTCAGCCGGTATACGCTTTTACACCGGTACCGGCATTATCGGCATAATATATTGACACCAAAATTAAATATTAGACTGTGCCGTTAGGCAGCCTCAATGTTGTAGTGCAGCCGCCTAATATTTAATTATAAATTTGAGGCCGGTAAAGTCTTTTTTAACTGGCGATTTGATTGCAACAGGGGTGTAATATCAGCTATTCTTTAAAACACACGGCTTTATAAGTCCAAATTTCACTGTTTTTCCAGTCATCTTTACCCGCACCTGCTTTTAAAGAGAGGTGTTCTAAAAACGTTATCTTATCGGGAAGCTGTTCCCAAACATGGGGCAAAAATGTTGACCTGCGAAGGCCGTTTTTGAGAATTACACCGTGTACGCAAGGTTGAAGTTTGAGCAGCAGCTCCTCAGGAGAGCTGAACTCAAGTTGAGCAGGCGCAGTCAGAACTGATATTTCTATATTGATATGTTCAAGCTCAGAGGCGCTCATTTTGGGGAAACGCGGGTCATACATACCTGCGTTCACCGCGTTATTTATAATTGATTTGTAAAGCGGGCCGTTTGGTTCGATATTACCTATACACCCCCTTAACCGATTGAAAAATGTAAGTGTGACAAAACAGCCGCGCTCCTGCGTAATTTTTAACTTATCAGATAATTCGTCCGGTTTGGGCTCAGGCGTATCCTTATTATAAACTGCTGACGACAGTGCGCTGCGCGCTAAGGCAAGCAGGTATTTTTCCTCATGCGGCTCGAATGTTTCAATCTCCTGCACGGCAATCCTCTTTGTTGACATATACAATACTTGCATACCCCACTACCCTGTCAGAATCACCATACTGCGGCGCGGTTTGGTATGATGTGCGCGCGTCAAGCAATTGCGGTGAAAGTCCCAAACGCTGCGCCAAACCCATTACGATACGAATTGCAGTTTCACCGCAGCCGTCAATAAATCCGTCAATACATCCTGCCATAATGGTACTTATACTCTCATCATCAACCGCCCGCGCCTTCTCCTGATTAAAAAAATGAGAAAGATCGCTTGAAGCGACAACAAGAACAGTCTCATCAATAAACGGCAAAAGCATACCGGCGAAAACATCTGAATCAACTTTACCTGTAAGAACAGGGATTATCGTAATATTATTAAACAAAACCTGTAAAAAAGGGAGCTGCACCTCAAGGCAGTGCTCCTTTTCATCAGCGCCGGGTACCGTATTACAAAGCGGATTATCTTTTAACTGTTCTATTATTTTTTTATTTAGTTCTATTTTGCCAAGCGGTGTCTCAAAATAATCCGCGGCGCTGATATGCACTCCGTCAAACCACTGGTAATGCGGCGGGCCGATGATAAAAACTGTTTTTATATTCTTGGAGACACGGCTGTATCCGCAGGCCGCTACAGCGCCAGAAAAAACATATCCTGCATGGGGGGCAATCAGTACATTTACAGCAGGCAGCGCACTCGCATTTTGAACTGACTGAGCGGATAGATATCCTTCAATATCTTTACGCAGCTGTATTGATGAAGACGGATAAAACCTGCCCTGTACAGCAGCTTTTCTTATACTCATAGAATCACCGCGCCTCAAAAAAACGCTGAGAGGTTCCACCTTGGCCTATAGCAAGTTTTACACGCTTAAAACACTTGGGGCACATCCCTTCATAGGCGTCCCCTTTTCTATTTCTGTAGATGCGGCAATAGACGCTGCAGCAGGTAAAGGTCATCCCGATAAACGGCCGCGGTTCACGGGCTCCGGTTTCGTTTTGCCGATTGTCATTATTATTATTCTCCATACAGTTCATTTTCCCTGATGTATGCAAGAACGGTATCAGGCGCTAAATATTTACATGAGAGTCCATTTTTAAGATACTTGCGCAAAATTGTGGAACTCAATCCCCACTGCGGGCCGTCAAAGGTCTCAACATCAGCGTCCTGGAGAGCATCTGGGCGGGTAATATCGTAACCTGGACGCTTGGCCGCGCAGAGCGTTACTTTGCTTAAAATCTCATTGGAATAATGCCATGTGAGAATTTCTGCCAGGTTATCCGCGCCTATAATAAAGTATAATTTAGCGTCTGGATAAGCGCCTGTAAGGTCTGAGATGGTATCAACAGTATAGGCGCAGCCGCTCTTATTTACCTCTCCTTCCCAAATAGTACAATATGAGAGTTCTGAAAGAGCAAGTTTTAACATATTCAACCGGTGCTGTGAGGAAGTTCTAACCGCTTGTTTATGGGGCGGAATGCCGGCGGGAACAAAAATTACCTGTTCAAGCTGAAAATTGCTCCTTGCAAGTTCGGCCATTGAAAGATGCCCGAAATGAACCGGGTCAAACACCCCGCCTAAAATCCCAATGCGTCTCATAGTCACTCTGTTTTTTGGGGTTCGGCAGCTTTAGTTTCAGGTTGTTTAACTTCGGTTTCTTCAGGTTGTTTATCTGTTTTTTCTATCTCAGTCTGAGCCTGTTCTGTTTTGGATTCAGTTTCTTCAACTTCGGCTTTTTCTGTCTGCGATTCATCCTGCTCCGCATCACTCTCTTTAGCCTCAGATTGAGCCTCTTCTTCATTGTTAACAGGTATCTGCGCTGTTTCATCCTCAGCAGGCTGAGGCGGATTATCATCAGAGCGCTCATGCTTTATTTCAAACAGTTTCGGCTGAGCTTCCGCAGGCTGCTGCGCTCTGGCGCGCCTGTTTTTGGGAGCCGGATCAATTGGCTGATTTAACCTGAATATCACCATCTCAAGCCGTTTTTGCAGAGGTTCGCTGAAATCTGCCATCTCAAGCTCCTCAATAGCCTCACGCGCGTCTTCTACGCGTCTTAAGGCAGTAAGCGCCTCTACCATGCCTACTACCGCTTCTGAATTAAACTTTGACTGCGGGTATTGCGCAAGTAAAGAGTTAAAATAGATAAGCGCAGCCTCATGCTCTTTTCGTTTACGGTAGAACATTGCGTTGCGAAACTCTTTTTCGGCAAGTTTTTCTAAAGCGAGCGTATGAAAGTGGCGGGCGCTGTCGGCAAAAGCGCCGTCAGGATAACTCTCCAAATAATCGCCCAAAAGCCTTACCGCTTCATTGGTTTCGGTCTGGTCACGGTGAAATTTATTTGACCTCAGGTAGCGCATCTGGCCAAGCCTGTAGTGCGACTCTTCTACAAAAGGGGAACGGGGATAATCCATCTGCAAATTTTCAAACTCAACGCGCGCGTCCGCATATTGTTTCAGCCTGAAATGAGACATGGCCGTATGGTAATAAACCGTATCCATAAGAGAGCTGCCGCCGCACTGGTATTTTATCTCGTCAAGAATACGTATCGCATCGCTGTAGTTTTTTTTCTCTATGCGTTTCATCGCAGTCTCAAACCGGTTGTTACAGTTGTAAAGCCCTTTTTTTATAAGCTTTTTAGAGGAGTTTGACGCACAGCCGCTTACGATAACCGCAGCAGTCACAGTAACAAGAAACAACATCTTTTTAACATTCATAAAACTGATTTTTCCTAAATTTTTTGGTTAATTTGAATTATACCGATTTCTGATTAAATATTGCACTGTGCCGTTTGGCGGCCTCACGGCACAGTGCAGCCGCCGGGCGGCATAGTGTGATATTTAATCAGAACACAGTATAACAATACGCTTGTGTAATCTATTTTAGTTCCGCAATATACTTCTTAGACCTCTCTACAAATTCACTTGCCGGGTAACGCTCAATCAGTCTGCGGAACTCTGTTCTTGCCTGACCGGTTGCTCCAAGTTTATGATGCGACAGCGCTATCTTGAATTGAGCGGCGTCGGCCTTTGTTGAGTTAGGAGTAGTAAATACATTCCGGTACGCTTCTATCGCCTCTTTCATTTTGTTAAGACGGTAATTGCACTCCCCTGTCCAGTACCAGGAGTTGTCTACGTATCTGCCTTGCGGAAATTTAGCAATATAGTCGGCAAATACTTTTGCGGATTCACTGTATTTTTTACTGTTAAAGAGACGCAGACCGCTCTGATATAAATCATACTCAGGAGAAGAGAGCAGAAGATCCTCTGTAGCGGGAGAAAACGTTGCTCTGGATGGTGGAGCTGGCGCTGCTGCAGGCGCAGGCCTCGCGGTAACCAAACGCTCGTTCTCAAGTGTGCGTATATGGGCGAAAAGCTCTTTATAAGCCTCTGTGAGAAGAGCAAGCCTTGTCTCAACCTCTTCTATTTTTGCGGCGGATACGGATGATATCTCTTCAGAAAGCAGTGTTACTGTTTTTTCAAGCTCAGTTACTCTGCGGGTAAGCGCCTCTATCTCACGCCTCATGGCCGAAGCGATTCTCAGAGCCTCGTCGGAAGCTTCTTTTACCTGTATAACATCAATCTGCGGTAAAATCGCCTCATTGTCCATACCGCGCTTCTGCCTGGCGTCAGCCTGAAAAACTGAAAAGGATAAAATAACAAAAAGGATTGAAAGGAGAGCAATTTGACGTCTGCGTACTGCTTTACCAAAGATAGGGTTTGAACTCATCTGACCCGCTCCTGCGATAAGATAATGGATATTAATAATATTATCATCCCACGATTAAATGTTGCGCCTGTACCGTCAGGCGGCCTCACGGCTGTAGTGCAGCCGATGGGCGGTGCGGCGCACCGTGTTTATTGAGGCGCAGCCAATATTTAATCGCGGCTTAAGTAAATATAATATATGCTGACGCGCTCTGTCGGAAACGGACGCTACTGCGCGGTATAAAATGTCCTTTTTAAAGGCCCGATAACTTTGCCTTCCTCATCATGCTCCTTAGCTCCGTCACTCCAAAACCCATGACCAAGAGAGCCGGTTTGGGTATAATTGGGGTCGGTATGCAGGTTTGTCTGGTCTATTGCGGAGAACTGGTTGCCGCTGCTGCGGTTTCCAAAAAAGTTATTGTTTATTATACGCGACCGCCTCGCGCCCTCTGAAGTAAAAACTCCATACTGTTTGTTAAAATAGATAACATTATTCTCTACAAGAACCTGACTCTGCCCCGCAAGCATCACCCCGCAGTAACCGTTTTCCGCAATCACGTTATTTGAAACACGCCCCTTGTGAGTGCGGGTGGTCTCGCAATAAATACCCGTCCAGTTATTACGGAACACAATATTATTGCGTATAACAGGCAGAGCTATAACGCAGTGCACCCCTGTTCTGTTATTTTTTATGATACAGTTCTCAATTGTCATTATAGTATTTTCACACTGAACGCCCGTATAACCTCCCTCTATTGTAAAGTGACTCAGCACCGCCCCCTGAGCCCCGATTACAACGGGTTTTCTCCTGCTGCCGCGCAGTATTGTACGCTCTGCGTTCATTCCCATAAGCACAATATCATCGCGCATCATAACAGGCCCCTTATAAACACCCTCGCTGACTAAAACAGTGTCGCCTTCATGCGCATAATCAAGCGCCGCCTGTATACTCTTCATCTGCTGAGGAACACGAATGAGTTTGGCCGTCCGCTTACTTTCCTGACCAAAGACGCCGGTAACTGAAAATGTGAGCAGAACAAAAATTACAATAGAAAATCTCCGTCTCATACCATAGCCTCTTTCTTAAAAATTTACACAAATACACATCTATAATTTAAGATAAAACAACGGTTATAATCAATTTTAAATATCAATCACTTTATTATCCGGTTAAATATTGTACTCAACAGGGCTGCGGTTTTTAGATTTATGGTTTTCAGTAAAAATCCAAAATCTAAAAACCTGCCTTATTTAATTGTTATCAATAACTGAAGCAAAAACCGTACTAAAAACATAAATCAGAACTCAAACGTCTTTTTAAGGGCTCTTGACATATTGGTGATGATATCCAATTCCGCTTTTAATATACGGGCTGTTTTGCTCCAGGCGTCTTCATAATTACTGCGCAGAGTAAAATTTTTAATGATAAGTTTCTCATAAATCTTAAGCGCTCTGACTGCGCATATTTCTCTATGAAACCCGCATGCGCTCTGTGAAGCGTGATGGCGTAAACGGGAATATTGTCTTGAAGATAAAGCGGCGGCATGTCTGAGCGCACCTATAAATCCGCTCTCGTCATAAGCCAGATAACCATTAAAATTATCTCTTATTATTTCAGTAATTGCACCGGTTTTAAGGCTTACTACCGGCACGCCTGAGGCAAGCGCCTCTGTAATTACAAGTCCCTGAGTTTCGGTATGGGAGGCAAAGACAAAAAAATCCATTGCATGATAGGCGTCTATAAGTTTTTGGCCGCAAAGCGTATCAAGATAATGAAACCGGCTTTGCAAAAACGGTTCTTCAAACTGTGAACATAAGTAATCCCTTAACGGCCCTGTTCCGGCGAGTAAAAAATGCGCGCGCGGTTCAGAAAGTAAAAACTTTTTTATGGCCTGTGTTAAAAATCCGATATTTTTCTCCGGCGCAAGCCTTGAAATGAATCCAATCACAAACGCGTTCGATGGTATTTTATACTCAAGACGCAAGCTTCTGCCGTCGCCGTTTTTAAACTTCTCCAAATGTATTCCAGTAGGAACCACCTCAATTGGCGCCTCTACCCCGCGGCTTCTTATCTCAGAAGCCACAAAACGGCTTGGAGCTATCACACATCCGCACATATTTGCGTAACCGACAGCGAGCGCGTTTACAAAACGCTTCATTGCCGGACTGTCACCCGGTATGTAATGAGTATACATTTCGTAAAAAGTATGAAATGTAAAGACAACCGGTACCTCATAGCGCGCGCCGAGCCTTAAAGCGGAATCTCCCATGAGATATGGATGATGAGAGTGGATAATGTGAGGAGTAAAATTTTTGAGAGCGGAATTAAATACGCCCGGCAAAGGGATTTGGATGGAAAAATCGGTGCCGTTAAAGTGCTGAAGCGCAGGCACCCGTATGACGCCGGCTTCATCCTGTTTTGCATTGCCGTCAGCGGGAGCGATTATAATTACATTATGTCCGGCTTTTCTGTATTCGTCAGAAAAAGTTTGGATAGACCTTTCCACCCCGCCGAGGAAGGGCAGGTAAGTATTAGTTATCATTAAGATATTCATATAGATACATTATTCTTTATCTACTATATATTGTCCTTCATTTCCGGTGATTTTTATGCGTTCCTTACCAGCAAACGCTATCTGTAAATCAGGCTCTTTACCGTACCACTGCGCGCTCCAGTTGACCTCAAGTTTACCTTTATCTGTTTTGATTATCTCTACTTTAATCATACCAAAAAGAGTAGGCGCGGGGCCGAATGACAGCGCTGAGGCATTCTCGAAAAATTGCGGCAGGATTCCCTGACAAAGAATAAGCGACTCTCCCTCTTCTCTTATAAAGCAATTTCTCACCATGCTTATCCACTCAGCCGCCGCCCATGTGTGCTGGCCGTCTCCCATGCAGCCGGTTTTAAGCTGCGGATGAATCGCCTCCGGCCACTGCCCGGCAGGGCTTGCAAGAGCGGCTATCGCATCCATGATTACAGAAAATTTTTTGTCGGACGCGCCAAGAAGAATCTGCGCTATGTGAAGCGACAAATATGGATTAATACCTGAGTGGCTGATATCATGATAAAAAGCGCCGTCGATGAGACAGTTATCAAAAAGGAAATTAGCTGTCGCCGCAAGTTTTTCATCTGTACACGGCCAAATATTTAAAGGGTATCCGGCAGCTAAAGACCCTACGCATCCGCTGTCAAGACGCCTGTTTGGAGAAGCTGGCATTGCGCTGTTATAATGTTCTTTTTTATCACGGTGAATTTTGTGCAGACTCTGTTTTATATTGCGCAGGAAATGTTTACTTTCAAGATGAAATTTATGCGCATCTTCCCCTCTGTCCGCACGTTCCAAAAGATAGGAAGCGCCTTCAAGTCCTGCTACGCCCCAAAAATCATCCCAGTAATAATTATCATTCGGCCCAAGATGCTCGGCGCTGAATCCCGCGGGGAAGAGTCCGTTTTTACACTTACCGCGTTTATTAATGATCCAATCCGCGCCCAAACATATTGAATCAAGCCAATGAGACGGTACATCTTCTTCTGTAAAGCGGCAATACATAGCCATAGCCCAGAGCGCCTGACCGTTGGAGTCCCACTCCCCTTCCTGAGACATAAAATAACCGTTCTTTTCCTGACGATGGAAAAAACGCTCTATAACAGTTTTTGCTCTTTGAGGCAGATTTGCTATTAGAAGAGAATAGACAATAAACGCAGCGTCGCGAAACCAAAATCTTTTGTATGTATAAGGCCCGGCGTAAGAATCAAGCGGCGTATGCAGAATAAGCGTACGTATTGCTGTATCATAAAGTTCGCCATATTTTTTATACGCAAAGTTTACAGGCGCCGCGCCGGCTAAACTCTCATCCCACAAACTATTTGCAGTATCATTAAGCGCAAAGCACTCTTTTTTTGCCGTTTTATTAGATGTTAAAAGCGGAATCTCCACCTCAACAGTACGGCTCTTATTTGCAAAGAGTTTAAAACCTGCAAAAGCAGTAGCCATCCCAACGTCACACTCAACAGACCTGCGTTCCTGATTATGACCGCTGAGCGCCCAGTGATATACGTCACCCTCTTTATAATTTGCAAAACGGCAGACGTCAGGTTTTTCTGAAAGCCATACGGTATCCCTGCCGTCTATCTCCCACCCTTTAAGCGAAGGAAGCGAATGTATGGTATGAATAAAACTTATACCTTCCATGTTATACGGACGGATAGAGATTATAAGATGCCCCTGCGAAGGAGCACGCCCCTCAATAGTCATCCTGCAAAAAGGAATACCGTTTCTCATCTCAACCGCCGCGCTGCTCACAACTGCGCATTTCTCATCTTTGGATTCCGTTACAATCTTAAGCCCGCCGTCAAGCTCAAGACGCTGGTTCGCGCCGCTTTCAAGCTGTGAAGGGATAACCTTACGGCCATCAGAAGCTATAACCCACGCGTCAACCGACCATGAATCAAAAAACGGCATTAGAAGTCCGCGGGGGTCTATAACCGGCATTCCTTCAAAGCCGGGGAGTCCTACTGCAGTCCAGTTACGGTGGGTAAGGTTTATGTGAGTTACTGAAAACGCGCGCGGGATAAAGGAGCGGTCATTTGGTTCAAACTGCCTGACCGCCCAATACGGCCACACCCAGTCTAAATTGTGCTGTATTACCTGACCGTTAATAAGTCCGCGGGCGTGCATAACAGCCCCTGCACGCAAGAGCTCCACAGGCGCAAGCACCTCTGATGGCTGGGCAAACCGGTTGAATCGGGAAAGAAGTAAAACCGGATCAACAAACCCCTGAGCGCGTGCGACTCTTTTTATTATGAATTCCCACGGCAGCCATTTGAGCCACATACTATGCCTTCCCTTCACTATTGAGACCTTATATATTATGGCGGCCTTTAACGCCGTAGTAATAGTCCCTTAGTCAAGCGAAAGCAAGAAACAGTCCAAAGCTATTCGGATTGAGGCGCATATTCAGATGCAGGTTCCGAATCTGCTTCTATATCAGATTCAGGTACAAGCTCAGGTTCCGGCTCTGGTTCAGGCGTTAATAACGGTTCTGGTTCGGGTAGTGATAACCAATGAAACAACGGTTCATAATAGCGGGTTACATGTACTGCCGGCATACCAAACCGCTTCAACATTAATTGGCGCAAAGCCGGATGGTAAAAGAACAGAACAACGCAAAGATTAAACAGGACTGAAAGAGAGAACACCGCCGCCGCAATAGTCTTTAACATTTTTTTGACGCGGTTTTTCCGTTTCGCCTTTGCCGCTTTAGGCGATTCGTCCGCCCCTTTGAAGAACGCGTGGATACACTCCTCAGGGGCGGTGTACGGATTCAAAGCGTTGTATAGCGCGCGAACATCCTCCAAGCATTCGTAAGCGCTCTGATAACGCTTGTTTGGGTCAACATGCGTACATTTTTTTACTATTGCGGCCGCCTTGGGGTGCGTATCAAGCGGTTTGCGCTCTCCGGCGGAGATGGCTGCTACAAGCGACATAAAATCCGGCTGAGGAAACGGCGGCTGGCCGCTTATGCACTCGTGCAGAAGGAGCCCTATCTGGTAAACGTCAGAACGAAAATCACAAACGCCGCCACTGCACATCTCCGGGGCCATGTACGGAACCGTACCCGGGATAGTCCCCATCATTGTGTGCATGGACACTTCGACAGGCCGGGCAATTCCAAAATCCATGAGTTTGGGAGTGCTGCCCGAAAATATGATATTGCCCGGTTTGATATCACGGTGCATCGCGCCGCTGTGCTGCTGTCCGTAAAGCATATAATTAGTGTTGTGCGCATAGTGCAGCGCGTCAAGAACGCCGCAGACCACAGCAAGAGCCGCAGAGAGCGGCAGAGCCCCGCGCTGGCGCAGCAAAGCCTCTAATGTAACGCCGTTAACAAACTCCATTTCTATATACGGAAGCCCGGAAGCGGTCTCGCCGCAGTTGTGAACCTGAACGATATTGAGATGAATAAGTTTTGAGGTAATCCGCGCTTCGGTGCTGAAACGCTCCCGTATCACGGATTCAGCTTCAGGAAGCATAACCTTTACCGCCCTGTGCAGCTCCAGAGCTTCAACCCACGTCTTGTAAACACAAGCAGTGCCGCCGGCGCTTATACGGCTCAGAACAATGCCGGCGCCCACCTTTTCGCCTTCATGCGGGAGATGTAAGGTTTGTTGTTCGTTCATTCTTATATCCCTGAGTACCCATCTTTCAGGAAAAGTTAATTAACTTCCCATTATCTTCTCAAGCTCAAGAGGCTCAATGTACTGTCCGTTTTTATAGACCCTCATGTTACCGCCGGAAATCTCATCAATAAGAGCAATACTGTTATCAGGCAACACTTTGCCGAATTCAAATTTAATATCGTAGAGGTCAAGACCTTTTTTGCTTAACTCATCTTTCACAATACCGGCAATCTTTACAGTTTGATTTTTCAAAATTTTATACTCGTCTTTTGACAGGACGCCAAGCATTTCAAGCGCGTCATCACTAATTGCCGGATCACCGCGGCCATCATCTTTAATTGTCAATTCAACAAAAGCGTCAAGCGAATCGCCTTCGTTTACATAAGCGCCGTATCTGCGGTAAAAACTCCCCACTGCTTTATAACGGCAGATAACTTCAAGCCCTTTACCAAACATCGCCGCAGGTTTAACTGTCATAGCCGCGTTATCAATATCAGCGTCAATATAATGGGTAGGAACTCCTTTTTCACGCAATATCTCAAAGAAAAACTTCGTCAGCCTCAAACCCGCGCGGCCAACGCCGTCAATTGTCAATCCAACGGTATTTGCGCCCGGATCAAATTTTCCATTCTCTCCTGTCACATCATCCTTAAACTTTAAAAGATAATTGCCGTCTTCAAGCTGATAGACGTCTTTTGTTTTACCTTTATAGATTAATTTTTCCATGATTATTCCTTTACCGGGGACGGAGCCGCATGAAATTACAAATGATGGATATAAAAATAATATAAGCCAAGGCCAGGTGTTTATAACAATGCTTAACTTCGCGTCCGCATCAAAACTCCCAATCAGAATCTATAGAAACAGCGCTCCCGTTCTTCACATTCACAACAAACCGGCTTGTATCATAATTATTTCGGCTGTCTCTTGATGAGATGGTGATTTCAAGCAGCAGGTATTCCAAAGTTTCCGCGGTTTTGTTGTTAATAAAGAATGAAGTTATGTTTCCGCCGTGAACCCCCAACTGCATTGGCGTTCCATTTCTGATTAAATCACTTCCGTTAAACGCATATTCCAGAGTGTCACTGCTGTTGTGCGAGAGGAGTGTTACCGAGGTCGGAGTAAACTGCAGCACCCCCGGGGTTCTCCTCAATCTCAGCAATAACTCCTCTGCAATGCGGGATGTTTCATCACGGATAATACCTTTGTTTTCCTGATGCGCTACGTGTTGATTGAGATAATTCCATGAAGAGAGTGCAAGTGTGAGAACTATGGCCGAAATTGAGATTGTAACAATCAGCTCTAACAGGGTCAGCCCTTTTTTATTATCATATCTCATTAGTGAAAACCCTGCACAAGCTTGAATTTGTAAGATGAAAAAAGTTTATTGTGCGGTTCAACGCTTATTTCTATCTCTGTAACATTATTGTTTTCGATATCTGCACTTAGATTATAAATCTTTTTTCTTGATACGGTGAATGTTATGCCGGATACTGTTTCCATATATGTCAGCTCCAGCGGCTCAATACCCTGCAGCGCCTCATTGCGAATACGCTCTGCTTCGTTAGAAGCAAGCAGACTGGCTGCTTTAGTTGCATTCGCTTTGCCTTTTATTCTGTCTCCAGTATAAAGACCGTTAAAAAGAGAATATGTTATTATGGACAAAATGAAAATTGCTGTCATAAGTTCTACTATGGTAAAACCGGAATTTTTTGAAAGATGTTTTTTCATCTTAGAACTCTCTCCAGCTTATAATTTGCGGCGTACCCATAAAGTAAGGCATCCTGTAATTATCTATAGATAAAAGCGGCTCAAGCGTGCCGCTGAAACTGTTTTCCTTAAGCCCTGTAAATTTTACAAGTGAATCACCGCTTAAGCCGGAACAGTCAAATAAAAACTGCGCTCTTATAAGCCCCGATAGTTTACCGCTGTGGCAAACCGCCTTTTGAGCCCACAATATACCGCTGAGTTTTGTATCCGAACCGGTTTTGATTCCACCCGGATTATTTAAAGCTATGGCCGTGCCGTCAAATACTGACGATTCAGAAAGAAAAATTGAATAGTCACTCGGTCTACTTTGGTGCCTTGAACTGCCGTCTCCAATAGCTATAAGAGAGCTTCTGTCTTTAATTTCCGCTTTACCGTAAACATTTATGCTGCTCATAGACAAAGCGTTTCCACTGAATACAGCGTTATCTCCTATGAAAATCCGGCTCATTGAAAAGAGAGAAACATTAACAAGAGACGCTCTGTCCAAAACCCTGATTTCACCGCCTGCGCGCAGTTCCAGATTTTCTAATTTAAATGAACCCGTTATTTGCAAATCACCATAAACTACGATTTGACGCCTGTCTCTCCACACAATTTCTGAAAACGCGCCGTCAAGCATCAAATGGCCTCTCACAGTATCAGGTATTGTTTCAACAGCGTTGGATGATTGGATTAAAAGAGGAATGTCAAAAGCGGAGGTATCATCATAAGCGATATTTTCATTTTTAAGCAAAGAAATAAATTTTTTAATTTGTTTTTCTCTGTTTGTTAACGACAGAGTATCATCAATAAGCCTTTTATCCGTCTGATGAGCTCTGCCTCTAAAGCGGCCCTTAATTGGTAAACTATTTTCAAGAATAAGTACCGTATCAGGCTTTGCAGGAGCTGCCGAACCCTGCAAAGCTTCTACCGTGCGGCTTATTTTATTTACCGTAGAAACAGAAGTAATAAGACTGTATATACCCTGAACACTAAAAGTAATCTCTGACTTGTTAATATCATCATCCGTGTAAAGAGATATCGTTTTTGCGCTGCCAATACTGGTGAAAAGAGGCTCATCATGGGTGATTGCGTCCGCATCGTCAAACATATCCATGCGAAAGAGATTATGAAGGGTGGAGATGGTTTTAAGCGTGTCCGGTTCATCATTCTCAGACACAAGCATCTCAAGACCCCTATAAATACCGGAACGCGCGTTGAGAAGCGCCTGAAGAGCAGCCGGAGATTGCAGCGCGTGTACAGAAGTCCGCGTTTGATGAGCAAGATAGAGCGTAAGAACAATCAAACCTACAGATGCGAAAACAAGCACTGTGGTCAGCGTACTTCCGCTCTTGCCATGCCATTTTAAAATCACCTGCACCCCGGCCCGTTTCTCCAGTTAAATATCTCAATATCCGCCAAATAACTCTCTCTTGTCGCAGACCGTATGTTAATCAGTACCGTACCGTTTCCAAGTTTTGGCGATGTAAAATTATTTATCTGCGCCCCGTTTCCAAACAAATTCCTGCTGCGGCTCTGGCAGTCCGGGCTGTTCTGGTCGATACTGCCGTACCAGTCAACTATGAGCGAATCGTTGTGTCCACGGTTGCGTACGGTGATCATCGCACCATGCAGATAATTTGGATTATTTATCAGAACAGTAACGCCGGTTGGAGTAACCCTTATAGTATCCCTCATCATAGCATCGAATCCCGAAAAGCTATACAGCTTATTACCGCCAACATAAGCGCTCATGTTTCCGGTTGAATCGTAAGCCACAATACGGTAGGCGTTGTTCGTTGCTGTTTGATTTGTATCCCTGTATTGAGTAACATCTGCAGGGAGAGACGCTATCTGAGTTACAAGATCAGGCGCTGCGGCAGGCGCTCTGAAAACTTTATACCGTAACATATCAGGTTCAGTGTTCCTATTCCAGCTAAGAACCACATCACCGCCATTCTGAACGATATTGAATCCTGATACAGGAGCAGGCGCTATGATTTTTGGAACCGCGTTCTTTGACACAGTACCGGAAGAAGGCAGCTCCGCATTGCTCAATTTAGCGAACTGCACACCATTAACGCTTGCATCCCACACTGCATACTCGTTTGGCAGAGACGGCGCCGGTACTTTAGGATTTTTCCACACCGTAACTGTAGACGGTCTATTGATGAAATCGCCTCTGAACGTTAATTCGTAAACAGGTCTTAGATTTAAGGCATAACGGGATATAAATGCCGCAGCAGTTCCAACCGTGTTGACTGTGAGCGACCCATTTTCAAATTGCACCATTTGGTTGTTGCCGAATTCAATACGGCCGTCAAGAAAACGTGAAAATGTAAATACCGCGTTTCTGCTGAGAGGGCCTATGTCTTTTGAATCAGTTCCAGCCGTTCTCATAGGCGACGTATTAGTCAAACGAAAATCTGAAGCAAGAGGATCAACGAAATCGGGATCGGCAAATGAGAAATTTTGAACAGGCGCAGCACTGTAATTTCCGCAATTGTTGTTTATAAGGCTATTGATACCGGCGTAGTCAGTATATCTTTGCTGACCAACTAATACGCTTTTCATTTGATTAAAGTCAAGACCGCAAAGCGCTTGCGAACCTTCGTTGAATTTCAAGTCTGTGTCATTGTTTTCAAAAATGCATTTCTCAAACAGAGGCGACTGTTCAGGAAGCATCGGGTGGTTTACATAAATTGCAGTTCCAAAATTGCGGAATGTGCTGTTTATGAATTTCACCTGACCGGTTAAAGGATAATTTTCTGCGCCAAGCTGAAACGCGTTGACGTTTTTGTTTGTTGGATCAGAATAAACCGCCTCAAAAACACAATCTTCAAAAACAGTATTGTCTTCACCGTAAACCAAGGTAGGATAACGATCCTGACCGTACGCGTCGCCGTTAATCTCCAACTGCCACCCCTTTATAAGCGTAACCGCGTCTGAAGGAACTTCGGCAGGAGGATAAACTTTGCCTGACGTTGAATTGTCAAAACCCATACGGAAAATAGTGCTTCTTGTAGGATCCTTAGGAGCCGCGGGACCTATTGTGCCTATGACCGTCTGGCCTCCTATTTCATATCTGTAATTGTAAATACCCGGTCCTACAACTACAGTTTTTCCATCTCTGCCGTAGTAGATGGCTTCACCAAGGTCGCTGAACAGGCCGATGATTTTACCCTTGGGTTGTGATTCAGGAGACGCTGAAGCGTTTGACGGACTGATACCGTTACCCCCAGATTGCGGTTCAGGGGCGCCGTACACGGTTATCTCAGGATTAAGAGATAAGTTATCTGCGCCTTCTATGCTTCCGGAAGCACCGGCCCAAATCATATTTGCATTTGCAGTAAAATGGATTTGTGTATTTGGTTGAAATTGTATAGTAACATTTTTAGAGGTTTCTGGTACTTTAACATCTGAGTCAACTACAAAATTTCCTCCGGGGACTGTGATTATCGCATCGCTTGGGGCGTTTCTGATTTCGTTTAGCCAAGCAGGTGGCGCAAATACAGAAAGGGCTGGGGCTGTCATTCTTAGAGACGAATTGCATAGGTGAGTCGCTGATTCGACAAATCCAGCATGTGAAACTTTACGCTCTCTACCCGTTTCTGGATCAATAATAAGTATATCCCCTGTAGTAGGGCGGCCAAAAAAGTCATAACCTCCAATGTCTTCATATCCTTTTATAACGACCATATGCCCTACATTGCTACCTTTTTCAACCCTATTCGCTATTATTGGTCTGCGTAAATCAATATCATCAACAATTTCATACATGTGTAAACGCCTTATACTACCGCCACTGTAACTTTGACCATAAGGCACAATACTACTATTAAATGCATGGATTACCCTGTCAACAGAATTGCTGGTACCATGTAAAAAATTTGCTACATTTATAAATTCACCAAATGCCTGTGAAACAACCCGACTCGTGGAGACATTCGTTCCATAAGCGCCCAATACCATACGTGTACATGCTGCCCAACATAATTGATCCCCCGGCCATTGGCTATAAGCAGGAACGAACATACTATTGCTGGTTTGGGCACTTATATCGGTGTTAATAAACAACAATATAAATATTATTGATATTATTTTGCAGTGTTTAAAGTTTCTCATTTGCCGCCTCCAGACTTGTTTTCTCTATTGCGACGGCGTTCTCGCTCGTCATAAGTGATACCTACTTCGTTAAGACCTTGTTTTTTCCAGAATTCTATAAGTTTCTTGCTGTCATCTAAAGTTTCTATTGAGTTTGAGAAGATTGCATTCAACTGGGTTCTGTTGTACCCTCCTCCAAAATGATGTATCTTTCTGGGACCTTTTTGTTTGAAGTAGAGAAAGCGGTCTTCCCTATCAATAGGCAAGGAACCAAATTGAGAAAATATTACAGGATTAATTCCTGTTTCTTCAGGATAAGCTTCTAATAGCGGACTCCACATGGGGCATTTGCCATCAGGTTGAAGAGAACTTCTCCCTGTATATTTTGGTTCCCCATTTGAATTATCCAAGTATAATTCATAAACTGGTTTATCGTGTGCTATTATTAAAATAAACCAGTAACCTGATGGTTCAATTATTTCACTGAACGGAATTGTATCAGGATACGCATCAAGGAAAACATGCTTTAATTTGTATCCTTGAAGAATTCTTCCAACTCTCAAATTTTCTACCTTAACTGAATCGTGAATGTATCCCATTCTCTTAGCAGTTGAAAGACCGCGAGCGTTATCAACCTCAATTTGGGTTTCTAAAAATCTCGTGATTTCTTTAGGTACATCATTCTGGGCATACCCCAATCCCACCATACCAACCAAAACAAAAGCTACCGCACAACGTTTCCACATATACTACCTCCAATGTTTAAATGATCAATTTATTAAAGCGAATGCCAAAACTACAAGCATAAAGAGTTGATTTTTTTTCTTCATACTTTTTCTGCCGTTCTCACAACTAATCTCCTTTGTAAATTTTTGTTATCGTTATAATATTGGCAAGAGTAGTCATTTTTTAACCACCTTAACCGTCATCTTCACGGTCTTCCCGTTTAATTTTTTCAATATCAAATCGCGGCAATGTTTTAGCGATACGATTGCGTTTGTTTAAACCAGGAAAATTGGTTCTGAAACTAACAGGCTCTTCACCTGTATTTATTTGACCATATATAGTGCAGTATGACAAAAGCAATATTACTAACGTAAAAATATTTTTTCCCATGATTCCTCCCATGATTCTTCGAATGATTTGAAAAGTAAATAGTTTTTGTTATCGTTATAATACAACATCAGTTTATTATTTTGTAAAGAAAAAGTGTTAATTTTCGGAAAAATATCCCACCACAAGTTCCCATCCCCAATTTCACCTTTTTTAGTTCCCCCCAAACTGGTAATAATAATATTGTTAGTTTTATAATCAGCCGAGTAAGTTCCATCCATTTTATTTGAGGATGAATTAGCTACGAAAAAGTTATCTTCAGATACATCGGTGAAAATGGGACTACCTATATCAAATGCAAGCGTATGACATATCTCACATTCTCTTGGCTCAGGTACTTTTAGCTCACCGGTTTGAACATCTCCGATACCTTCTAATTTCCACATTGTACCAGACAAAGTCGTATCTGGCGCCGGTTCGTTATCATCGCAATCGCAACTTGTTACATCGAAAGCCAACGCTGTAAGCATGCAGAATAAAATTTTTTTCTTCGTACATAATTCTTCCAATGGTTTAAAAAGTAAGTAATATCTGTTATAGCTATCATATAACATCAGTTTATTGTCCTGCAGAGAAAAGGTGTTAATGTTCGAAAAGATATCCCCCCACAATTGTCCATTTCCGATTTCGGACATTCCAGTTCTCGATAGATCAATAATATGAATACTGTCAGTTTCATAATCAGCTGCATAATAACCATCAAATCTATTATTGGTCGAATAAGCAATGAAAAAGTTATTTTCGGGCACGTTAAGGCTGCATTTGTCAAAGTAAACGTGTTTACATATATCAAATGCAATTGTATAACACCACTCACAATCTATAGGCCAAAGCACTCTTAACTCACCAGTTTCAGCATCTACAATACCTTCCAATTTCCACTTTGTACCGGACAAAGTTTTGTCTCCACCCGTACCTGGCCCTGGTTCGCTATCATCACAATCGCAATTTATTAAAGCGAATGCCAAAACTACAAGCATAAAGAATAGATTTTTTTTCTTCATACTTTTTCTTCCGTTCTCACAACTAATCTCCTTTGTGAAATTAATGAAAAAAATCACCTGCTCTCCTCTACCGTCAATTCATACGTTCCGCTGCTGTCTTTAAAGACTGCGCTGCTGCTGCCTATAGAGACTATAAGTACAGCCCTTATACTGTCTCCCTGCGCTTTTATGTGCGTCTCCCCTTTTGCGTCTTCAACAATCACCAAAGGCGGGCTCTTCATTAGCCCCCTGAGTTTGAGAGGTATTCGTTTAGGCGCTGCTGCGGCATTGACAACAGGTTTAGGCGCAGGGCGGGCAGGCTGAAAATCTAAAGGGCTAAACGGAGAACTGCTTTCAGATGTGAAATTAGCTTTGGGTATAACTATCTCAGCGTTAAGAGCAGAATCTATAAGATTTGAAGCGGTATAACCGGAAATTATCTCTGCGGATAAAGCTGCTTCAGGTTTTGGGCCTATTATAAAAAAATTATAGAGTATAGCAAAAATAGAAATCAGACATGCTGCTGATAATGAAAGAAACATAACCGGCCGGTTCAATTAATTGCCCCCTTCTAAGCTGACAAGACAGGTCACTAATAATCTGATATTTAACTCACCGGTTCGGTTTGTTTCAATTGCCAATCTGCTTATCTGTAAAATCTGAGGCAGCGTTTCAAGCGATGTTATAAAGCGGCTAAGCTTATTATAATCCGTTGTTGTTTCTATAAGCACGGGAATAGATATGACGCTTGCAGATTTGGTCTCAGCCTGAGGCTGGATTTTTGCCAGCACAACGCCGCTCTCCTTGCTTCGGTTAATAAGTTCTTCAAGTATACCTGAGACAGAGTGTGAAGGGATATGTGCCAAAGCGTTGTCTAACTTAGACTTGAGAGCTTCATTCCTTACCTCAAGTTCCTGACGCATTTTGTCAAATCCTTCGGTGGAAGAGATAAACGTGTCATAGTGCCGGATAAGCCGGTTATGTTCTTTATATGCCGACCACTGCGGTACCGCTATAAAAACTATAGACGCACAGCAGATAAGTCCGGCGGCGCAAAATATTGCTATTACCGGACTGCCGCGCATTACTCTTTTGACAGTTGCATTACGCATAATATTCTGAATTTGCAGATGTTTTTATTTTTCGCGTCTCTTTCCATTGAAGCCAAAGAGGCGCTGCTTATATAATTTGAAGCTTGCAAACTGGAAATAAACTCCGTTACCGAACTTTCCGACTGCGCCCAGCCGTTTAACGCGATTCTCATTTTGTTTTCCGACCCCTGTATCTGATCTGAGCCAAACCGTTCCAAAAACAGACCGTCGGGTCTGATTTCAGACAATAACTGTAGCAGACTCCCCCAGTTTGAACGCCGGTCATACATTTTCTTAATGGATAAAATTTTTAACGACTGCTCACCGGCTGTTTTTTCGAGCTCTTTTAAAAATTTATCCTCATTGAGTTTTAAGCTATAAATATTTTCGCTGTGCGCAAGCTTTTTTCCGGTGTAAAAATTTGCAATTACCGGTACCGACGCTGCGAACAGTGATATACAAAGCAGAACCACGGCGGCTTTAAGCAGCATATTACGGTGGATTTTAAAACTGTGCTGCTGCGGTACTCTAAAAGACGGAGCCGGATACATAGCCGTGAGCGCTGCGCCTGCGGCTTTCATTGCACTGCCATTAAAAAGCTCTTCCGGCAGCGTAAGAGGCAGCAGGTCTAAACCGTCATAATCACACTTCTCACTGTCACCGTAATTAAACCCAAAAACTTTTTGTGGGAAATCATCCCGTTTAAGAACATAACGCCAATACCGTTTTACCCTGGCTGTTGATGCCTCAATAGAAGAAACGCTTTTGTATGGAAACGAAAACACCGCCTCTAATTTTCTATTTACCACTATGCCAAATGTCACAAGACCGTTTTCACAAGATATTGACAAAAACGACGCCGGCGGCTCTTTGCCGAAAGCAAGAGGCAGGGTAAGCAGAAAAGAGTCCTCTGTAACAACGGATGTTATATTGTCTGAGAGCGTTTCCATAATAATAGAAGCTCTGGCAGGGTGCAGATAAGGATTAAATTCTGCGTTTGCTCCAAAAACCGGCGGTTCAAGCGCAAAGTTTGGAGCTGTACGGCGCCATTCGGTATCAAGACCAAAAACTGCGCCTTTGGAAAGTATAAGAGTTGTTTTCAATACATTTGATGACGGCCATGAATAAGCTGATTCCACTATCCACCGGCCATGCTTCATTTTAAGCTTAACGCAAATAATTGAACCGTCCTGAGTATGAATTACCCCGGCCGCAGTTTTTTTATGCTTTGATTCCGCTTTACCGTTATCAGTTGTTTTCATCCGTCGTCTTGCTCTCAGGATGACTGATATTATTAATAATGGAGCTGCCGGGCGTGTCAACGGACGATTCTGTTTCTATTCCAGTTTGACTATCTGACGATTTTGCTGTTTTCTTTTTATTGCCGGCTTTTTGGGTTTTTGATGATTTATTTTGCTGCATGTTAAATTGTTCAAGCTCTGCGTTCAAATCAACAATCTGATCGCGCGTAACTACTGTAGGGGTAATGTAAACAACTAAATTTGTTTTATTCTTTGTCACGCCGCTATGCCTGAATATTCCACCCACAACAGGCAGACTGCCCAAAAAGGGTATTTTGTGCCTGAACTGACTCTCCTGGTCCTTAATAAGCCCGCCAAGAATCAGCGTCTCACCATCGTTGAGGCGTACTGTTGTGGTAAGAGAGCGTGAAGATACGTTTGGGTATCCTTCAACATTGGTCTTGTCTGAATTTGATATCACAGGAGTTATCTCCGCTGTAATCTGTCCGCTCTGACTTATCCACGGAGTAATATCAAGCGTAATACCGAATTTTATCGGTTGAAAGCGAATCGTATAATTCTCTGCGGTTCCGGTAGTAACTTTGAAGTACTGAGTTTCGCTTACGTCAATAGAAGCCTTATTACCGTTAAGGGTCAATATAGACGGCTGAGCCAGCACTTTGGCCCGGTTTTGATCTTCAAGGAACTTAAGAACCATAAAAAAGTCTTCTGAAATCAAATCCTTAATAACAGTTTCGCTGTTCGAAATGTTTTTTGTGATTATATTAAGCATAGATGCGCCGCTTACACCAACCTCTGTATACGCAGACTCTTCACTGACCCGTGTGGCAGGGGCAGGGTTGGAGAAGTATGAGCTGTTAGCGTTAAAGTCTCTGTTTCTTCTTCCGAATCTAAAACCCCTCTCACGGTCAAGATTCTCCTTATACTCTACAATAACCACATTTATGCGCACCTGCGGCGTAGGAATATCTATAGTCCGCAAAAATTCACGCGCCGCGACTATATCTTCAGAAGTACCGGAGATTAAAAGCGCGTTTTGCTCCTTAATAACGCGTACATTCGCAGCAGGTATATCTTTAGGCAGTATTGACGGAATATTATCAGCTTTAATATGGCGCAAATGAATGAGTTCAGATTTGGAAAGCGTCTGCCCGGAAGGCGTAGCAGTGTTGCGGTCGCCGATAAGAATCACATTCCCCCGCTGCACAAATGTAAAGCGTGTGCCGCCCAGAAGAAGCGCCAAAGCTTCTGTGATTGGCGCGTTATTTATTCGGGCATTAACTTCACTTTTAATGCTTCCGTAAGTGATAATCTCTATATCTCCCTGTTCAGAAATCGCTTTTACTATCTCTTCAAGGTCTCCGTTAATTACACTGAGAGTTACAAGGCCGTTTGTGTAGTCGACATAAAAATCGCTGTTGGGGCCAAGGGTTGTACGGGGCCGGGCAGCTCCGCCCGGGCCGGGAGCGCCGGGTTCTCCGGGGGTGATTTGATAGATATTTCTTCTTTTGGTAACTCTAAATCCGTTTCCCTCAAGCATCGCACGCAGCCCATCGTCAAGAGATACCCCGTAAAGTTTTCCTGTAAGCCGCCCCTCAACCTTAGCGTCCGGCACAATGCTTATAGACGTCTTTGCGCTCAGGTCTGTGAGAAACTCCTTTACATCTACATTTTGCACATCTACGGTCAGCTTACCATCTAAAAATTTAACCATAGATTTATATTGCACCGCAGCGCGCTGTATTTTATACACGCTTCCGTCCTGTACTACTTCCAATCCGTTGGACGCAGCTATTTTACTCAACCCCTCCATTATCGGCACATCCGTAAGATGCAGTGTCACCCTGCCTTTAACATCATGATCCAAAATGATATTCAAATTATAACCTTTTGAAATCATACGGATAACATCGCGCAAATCGGTATCTTTTACGTCAAGCGACAGCAGTTGATTGTCTGAAACTGATACTAATGATGACGCTGATGCTGTTACGGTTGAATCTGCCTGCGCCGGCTGGGCATACAGCTGTACTGTTAAAACTGCGATGATTAAAAAAATGACTGTATGTTTCATATACGCGTTATACTGCCTCTATTTCAGGATAAATTCAATTGCTGGAAATTTCCAGCCTTATCAGTACAATCTAATTACTATAAAATAACTCATTGCAGCGGTGTAAGAGTAGGATTAGTGAAAAGTGGGATGAGGCTTTCTTATAACCATAAAAAAATCCATCCTAATGGTTTGTTTTACACATAACAAGAAAATTGTTACAGAATCTTTTTTACGGGTCTTCTATAGTAAAGTCAATGAGAAAGTTGAATCATAATTGATCACCGGGTATATATATATTTATAAATTTAGCACCCTCAGGATAAGGAAACGGTATTAAATAATAATTTGGACGAGAAACGCTTCCAAATTCTTTTTCTTTTATCAAAAAAACCGGTTTCCCATTGACATACTGGTTACCATCTCCTCTAAAAGTTAAATATTCGTAACAGTTTTCGGTTTCTCCTGTTCTGTAAAACCACACCTTATACCCAGACTCATATTCCGGCGAAATATAGGCTTTACCGGATTGATCTTTATATTTTATATAGGCATAAAGTGAGTCTACATTATAGTTTTGTTCATTTTTCTCAATTCTTATTTTGTATACCAACGCGGCATAGCTATAGCGTAGCAAATCAAAATCTTCATCTTCTGCAAGTATTATTAATCTTATTACTGGTGTGAACTCACTTTTATGATTTGCGATCCCTGTCTCTATAAATAAGCCATCTTCTAAACCACAGAAAGGAAATGGATTTGGTGGAGACAAAGGATTTTTACAGCCTAAACTGAGAATCGCTAACACACAAACTGTGTATATAATAAATCTCATTCGCGTTTTCCTCGGTCTGTTACTTGTAATGATTAAAGTTGCTTGCCATATAATTTAGTAATACTTGATTATTTTCCATTAAAAAATAGGTACATAACTACCCCCCCAAGCAGTTCTCCGCTCATTATTGATCACGAGGTATATAAATATTTATAAATTCAATCCCATCGTGGTGAGGATACGGTATTAAATAATAATTCGTGTGGGAAACGCTTCCAAGTTCTTTTTCTTTTATCAAAAAAGCCGGTTTCCCATTAACATACTGGTCGCCGTCCCCTCTTAAAGTTAAATATTCGTAACAGCTCTCGGTTTCTCCTGTTCTGTAAAACCACACTTTATATCCAGCCTCATATTCTGGCGAAGTGTAGACTTTTCCAGACGGGTCTTTATATTTTATATAAGCATAAAGTGAGTCCACATTGTAGTTTTGTTCATTTTTCTCAATTTTTATTCTGTATACCATCGCGGCATAGCTATAGCGTAGTAAATCAAAATCCGAATCTTCCGTAAGTATTATTCTTTTTGTTGTTTCTGTGAACTCATTTTTACGATTCACGTTCCCAGTCTCCAAAAATGAACCATCTCCTAAGCCACAGAAAGGAAATGGATTTGGTGGAGACAAAGGATTTTTACAACCGAAACTGAGAACCGTTAACATACAAACTATATATCTAATAAATCTCATTGTATTTCCTCTCGGGCTGTTACTTAGCAATGATTAAAATTGCTTACCGTATATTACTCCGGCCATTAAAACGTGCAATTTTATATGATCAATGCCTTACTAAATGCTATAAAAACAGTATTATCGATTGCAATATTTAAGTGCCGGAGTAATAGTATTATGTAATTACATTACTATTAATTATCGTTAATTTCTTAACAAGTTCCATTGGAAATGGTTCAATTTTATTCCTTCTCTTGAATAGTGCATTAGATTGTTTCTAACATTATAAGTAGGAGGTAATCCTTTCTTTTTACCTATTTCCTGCGCTACTGTTCTCCCAATATGCTGACTCTTCCTCCATTCGCTATTATTATTACCAGTTTTAGTTTGAACTATGATAATATATTCACTATGATTAGCTGGTGTATATGCAAGCTGTGAATTAGGTGCTGCATCTTCTAAAATTACTACAATTATTTTAGGGACGGAGTTGCTTTTATTGCGCAATTGCGTATCCACTTAAACATCAACGACATTAAAGCCAACACCGAAACTAAAACATTATTTTTTTGACTCATGAAACGAAAGCAACCCCATCCCCAATTTTAATCAAACTTATGTTTTAATAAAATAACTTACGCCAAAACCAAAGTTCCTGAGTGAACTTTCCCAATCATGAAAGGGCTTATTCAAGTTAATAACGTATCTGAAATCAAAACCAAAATTTCGTGCTATATTAACCCCTGCCCCAAAGGGAATGCCAAAATCAACTGAAGACCTGTTATCAATAGGTATAAAAGTAGATTTTTTACCATTAACGACCACGAATCTATTCCTGAAAGGAATGTCTAACTGAACTCCCGCAGTCAGGTATAAAGGGGGATCTTTTACAGGCATAAATTGAACCATAAAAGGAACAGATATAACCATTTCGGTGACATAATAATCGTAATAATCAAATATACGAGTGCAAAAATAAAACTGTAGTCTTGATTCTCTATAGTAAAAACTCGCTTCCGGGCTAAGGCTCAGTTGACTTGTAAGCGGAATCTTTGCTGCTAATCCCGCTCCAAAACCCAATAGCATATCAATATCAGGTTCTAAAGCTATAAGCCCTCGTTCTTTGTCTATAGAAAATTTATTGCGATTAACCCCTGCGCGAATTCCAAGCCGTAAAGCGTTATCGGATGCTTTTATAGGAACTAAAGTACCTATTAAAATAAGTGCCAAACAACATAAGGCAATGTATCTCATGGGTTGCCTCAATTCGAAAATCACTTTCTTAAATGACGCGCGCGTTTAAGAGAGTCTAAAGCTCTTTCTGATTCCTGAACATCCATTCTGTAACCAGGGTTTTCTTTCATCAAACTATCTTACACAGATTCTACCAAAAGTGTATGCTTTCGACTTATTCTCTATTTTTATAGCGTATTTTCTTTCCAACCATTTGGTAACCGACTCAAGATACTGTCTGACCTGTTTAGGTGAAGCTCCAAAGTTGAAAACCATCTCCAAAAAATCTTCATTAATCAGTTTTTCTTCAGGATGCCACCGCCTTAGTCCCTGCAGTGTTTCAAATTGGGTCGAACTGGAAGTACAAGGCGGATTTGTATAAACATCATACATTGGATTGTTAAAATCTGCTATGACCATCTTTATCAACTCAATTTGCCCAGAAACAAATATTTGTCTTATAGCCATTTTTTTTTCGTCAAAATATTCCGAGTTTTGGTACTCGGTATTAAGCTTTTCTATCGCAATGGAATCCCCTAATCTGGCTTTAACTTGTGTATACTCAGGATGGTTTCTCCCTTGCAGTTCCTTCAGAAACGCTTGTTTTTCCGATTCATTGGGGCCGGTAAGAATATGGATATCTCTTTTTAAATGAGGCTCAAGGCAACTATTCATAACCGCAACATCTATCTGATTTTTATACTTATTTAATGAAGGGTAACTCACATGCCTTGTTATTTCTCGTGCCGCCGCATTTGCAAGACCACACTCTTTTTCATTTGTTCTAAAAGAACTGCTTATAAGCTCTGATAAAAAAGTTATTGATAGGCTATCACTAATAATGCCAGTTCTTCTGCGGTTCAACAAACTTGAAATTTGTCCTATATCGCTCAAGAATTCTCGAACTGTTAACTCTATAATTGAATCATTAATAGAACTTTTTTCTAGCAAAGTTTTCATATTGTCCATTGCATCAAAATTACATGGGAATTTAAACAATGGTGAATTTGGTGGATGACACTGTGATAAAGCATTAATTATAACTTTTTGGTTTTGCTTTAGATATGTGTATGCCTCTTTTACGCCACAATAACCTGAAAAGCAAATAACTACCGTAATAAAAAATGCTTTTATTAAAATTTGATCAATCTTTCTGTAAATTTGAAACATTACAATCTCCTCTGCGAAATTAATTAATGACCGGACCAACGTAAATTGCCCCACTGCTTATCCGTTGTTCCACGGACTGTTACAATCGGATGGTAACGAAGTCTTTTTCCTGTATTATTGGCACTTCCATTCATTAAATTATCAGTTTCATTAACGTCCCTTAAATCTGCAATTGATTGAAGGTGCAAAGCCTCATGTATAATAGTACGCATTGAAGCCCCTTCTCCGACAACAGCAAAATCATAATTTGCAATACCTAAAAGGTCATGGGAATTATGAAAACTAAGTGGTTCACGAGTAGGCAGAATAAATAAACCAGGTCTTCTTGTATCCCATAAATAACGATTCCGAGTCAAATTTAATAAGTCTTCAAATTCGTTTTCATCTAATTTTTCATTATTATTTAAATCCCAATCCAACGAAGCTTGTCTCCACTCTATCCTAATATCGCTCACTGCTTGTTTAATAATACTGTTAAACTCTGCTTGAAGTTGAAATTCATTAAAATTTCGTGCATAGGCTCCATTTACATAATATATTGTTAGTGTGGGTAAAGTTTGCATTTGATATGAAAGAACCATTAAATCACGATGCTTACGTTCCGATTGACAAGCAACGTCACTTTCACCACGATCACATTCATGGAAATTAATCTTAAAATCAGAAAAATTGGACGTAAAAAATTCCATAATTGTAGTACCATTATCAAAATGATTACCTCTGTTAAAAGTTATGGTTGGAGTTTCTGATAATGCCTTAACACCATTGGCTATATTACTTACTCTGATATTAAAACCTGTTGTATAATCACCTCTCCTCACAGAAATATAATCAACGCCTGTCTTATTTATACTGCTTGTACTAAAATCAATTCCATAATTGTTTATATCAGAATTATTGGAAAAAAAGACGCTTGGCGTAGTTGGGTTACCATCTATTCCATTACCACCTGATCCCCCGGTGCCGCCCTCACCTCCACAAAAAACCGTCACTATAATTAGACTTAAAATTATGAGTACCCACTGTTTATAATTAATTTTGTTCATTTTTTACCTCGATTTATTATTTGAATTGATCATGTGGAACATATATTCTGATTTGTCCATTCACCGCACTGTGTATTGCATAAGCACGTGTAAATTCGCCATGTACTCCATTTGAGTTAGTAAACACTAAGTATTTACCAAACACTTCTCCTTCGTTATTATAATATGACCGGAATAATTGAGACCTTCCGATTCTAATCAATCTTATTCTTGTTGGCCTTGTCAATGATGAACCGTTAGGGTTAAGTCCCGTAATATCCGCGTGAATGATATTCTTTTTATCTGTATGCTTATTCTTTGGTACTTCTATCTGCACTACTCGCGCAAATCCACCGGAAATACAATCTTCAACTGCTTCCTCATCTGTAACTTCATTTACAACAGTAAATGGCCTTATGGCTACAAATTGCCCACCCCTTATAATACCTAAAAATTCATTATTTGTAGGTTTATAAGCATATGCCCCAATATCGCTTCTTGACCCAAACCGCTCAAATCCCAAAATATCTGTTTCTGGAAATCCAGACTGTGAACCTGTGCCAATGCAACTGCTTTGCGCAGAAAGATTCAGGCCGTCATCAATATCTCCAAATTCATTATTTTCCCCCGCTGGTCTGCTTGGATCAGTAAACCCTGGTGAACTGTCAATATTACCTTCCCCTTCGTATCCGCTGCGTATACATGAAAAACTTACATTAAAAATGCCGCCGTTAATTTCCTTTACATTATTAGCGCCATCGCTCCATAAAATGCTATTAAGAATTTTAACTGCCGAATTCTCATTCCAAACAGAATTTGCGTCCGTCGCTCTGTTTTGGAAGAGAGTATTGTTAATAAAGCTTATCTCGCTGTTTTTACAAAAAATGGCTCCGCCCAAACTTGGAACTTTATTTTGAGTAAACACAGAATTTACCATCTCCAATTTTGCCCCATCAACAAACGCCGCTCCGCCATCGCCTGTTGTGCCACTGATAACGTTATTTGAAAAAACAGACGCATCAATTTTGAGATTCCCTTTGCTAATGTGCAATCCTGCGCCGTTTCCGCTCATTGATATGTTATCTTGAAACAGGCAATTCATGATTTTGCTTATTCCACCCTGATCCATGATACCAGCTCCGTGAGAGATGGAGTAGTTCTTTTCTATTATGGTTAAAACAAGAGTTGGAGAACAATTCTTATTCAGTATTCCTGCGCCAACGCTATTGATTCCGCTTCCGTTAGCAACTCCACCCTTTATGGTTACACCCTCTATTTTCACAGACTTTGAACCTTCATTTCCGTCTATTGTTACCACGTGATAAGCGTTATCGTTCATGTATTGTAAATCATCTTCCGTGGGCGGCCATAATACTTTATCGTTTTTAGCTAAATCACCGCTCAAGATAGTCAAATATGGTGAACCTGCCGGACTCCTTTCTGTTTCTGTTCCTTCAAATCCACCTATGATATTTATCCCAGGTCTTACCATAAAAGTTGCTGTTCTTGCATCATTTGAGTCTGCTCTAAATACCGGATAATAAGTTCCCTCTGCTACCCATATCTCTTTACCCTCTTCCCCCGCCAAATCTATCGCCTGCTGTAAACACTTAAACGCGCTCCGCCATGACCTCCCATCCTCCCGTCCCTGCGTGGCAGGTGATTTAGCATCTACAAATATCTTATAGTCTGACGATCTCTGCACATTAATCACATACTCTGTCTTACCGCAGTTATCAGGACTTCTCACTTCAACAATAATATTGGTTGACGGACCGCTAAGGCTAACAGGCACGTTAGCGCCGTTTCCAGAAGTATTTCCGTTGACAAGAACCGTAGCGCCATCCTGTACATAAGGAATAAACTGTAATGTTGTGATATTATCCGGCACAACCGCTTTGTACTCAAACGTAAGCGGGGAAAAAGTTTTAGCATAAGCCCACTCAGAATGCCAGAAATCCATAAGCACAGCGGGTTTGCAAACTGTAGCGTTAGGTTCTATTATGACCTGCCGTCCCATAATCATCCCAAAAACAGTAGTTCTGGAATTAACAACAACACTTGCTTTAGGCGCAGTAATTTGACCGTAAATAACCGCATCCGTTCCGATTCTAAACTGCGACGTCTGTTCGCTGTAAATAGAGACTGATAACGGCGTAGCATCACCGGTAAACTGCATTTTGGTACGGTCTCCGAACCTGCATTCACTTTTTACCCGTATATCTGTCTTCTTACCTCTCTGTGACTCAAAAGTCAACTTTACATCAGGTTCTATTATAAGACGGTCAACATTGTAAACTCCTGCCAGAAAAGTTACCGCGGAGTTGGCGTAAATGACAATCTCTCTGTAAGAGCCGGGATTTATGGTGCCGCTGCCGTTTGGCCCAATAACTGCGTCCCGTGTGCCGATACTGACCTGATGAGATGTAATTTGAGGAAAATTGATTTCTGAGAAGCTTCTCTCTGTTCCGCTGATAACGGTGTTGTTTTGCTTTTTTATTTGTTGGCTTGCAGCTGCATCACCGTTAATTTTTGCACGCTCTCTTAAGAAGATGTCGCCGCCGGAGAGGAGTTTACCGTTAACTACAGCGTCACAACCTACTTCTGTGTAAGTAAGAGAACCTACAATACCGCCTCTTACTGTAGCTCTATCTCTGAGGTCGGTGTACTCGGTAGAATAAACAGCGTAAAGCGTGTTTGAGTATTTAATTTCTGGAGGCTGGGGCGGAGTTTCTGGATTTGGTAAGGCGCTTCCTGAAATTTGAGTTCCATTAGCCAGAAAAACCGGTATTTTGCCGGTTTGCTGAAATGTTTCGCTATTATCAAAAGAATAATCGTTTGTTTTATCCCATGGTGACCAATCTATATATCTTAATCCAACCACATTTCCCTGAGCGTCAGGTAAGATATCTCCGGGCCTGAAGTTTACGTTTCTGTAATCATACCTTACCCGGTAATCTCCGTTGCCGAGGTCTTCGAGAGTTACTTGACAATTTGGTGTATAATAGCGCTCAATAGTCGGGACTTTATTATTTTCTACAGTGAAATAATAATAATAGTAAAAATCCCTAATAGTCTCGGTTCCGGTGTTTACGACAAAAATCCTTGGACGGGAAATGTTTAAATCCTGTACCGATTCATGTCTTGAGTGAACGCGAACCGCGTACTGGGCATTCACAGCGGTAAAGAGCGTTAACAGCATTAAAAAAGTCTTAAAACTTAGTTTAAGCATTAGCCTGCCATCCTTTCAATTCATCCTTAATTGAGAAACGGTGTTATCGTCAGTCAAACCCACAAATGGTTTAACTGAGATTTTAAAATTTTAGACATTAAATTTATAACATTTCTCAACAAATAAACACCATCTATAGTTCATGTTTTCACATAAATTGCGGTTGAAACTTGCTGATGCCGCAAAACATGAACTATAGATGGTGTTTTTTGATGTGCAGCATCATATATTTATATGATAGATATATGATGTGAAACCTTTGATATAAGAATTGAGCGCATAATGCTTATTGACGGCTTTAATTCAGGTATTGGCAGCAGAGTTAAGACAAGACGGTTAGAACTTAAGCTGACAAGAGAAAAGTTAGCGGGTATGGCCAATATCAGTAGCAAGTTTCTGTATGATGTCGAAAAGGGCAATAAGGGAATATCTGCAGAGACTCTGTACAAGATTAAAACTTCGCTTAAGGTGTCGGCAGACTGGCTGTTAGATGGAGTTGTAACCGGCAGCATTACAGCTAACAAAAAGGTAACCAACAGCGTTATGGCTGATAGCGGTATAGCAGTTTTACGTTCATCAAGTCTTAATTGAGAACAGTTATTTTATCCATCAGTCTGAACCACCCTCAAGACCTCTTCCGCGCTCGTTATCCCCATCTCTACTTTTCGCAAGCCGTCTTGCATAAGAGAGACAAACCCATTTTTTTTGAGGTATGCCCGCAGTTCGCTTTCTGCGGCATTATCCGCAATCATGGAGCGCATATTCTCGTTGACGCTGATAAGTTCAAAAATACCGATTCTTCCTTTGTAGCCGCTATTTTGGCAATTTTCACATCCGGCGGCAGTAAACGATTTTAGCAGCGGCTGCGGTCCGAAAAGCGTTTTCCATCTAATGGAAGTCTCCTGCTGCATGGGCTGTTCTTTTTTACAGTGAGTACACAAGACCCTCACAAGCCGCTGAGCTAATATACCGATAAGAGAGGATGATATTAGAAAACCTGGAATCCCCAAATCCTTCAAACGCGTTACAGCGGAAATTGCGTCATTCGTGTGCAGTGTGGAGAAAACAAGGTGTCCGGTTTGAGAAGACTGCACCGCTATCTGCGCTGTTTCGCCGTCGCGGATTTCTCCAATAAGAATAACGTCAGGGTCTTGACGTAAGATAGAACGGAGCGCGGTAGCGAAAGTAACGCCTGCTTTTTCGTTTATCTGGACCTGATTAATGCCTTCTAACTTGTATTCTATAGGATTTTCGATAGTGGTGATATTTATAGCTTTGCCCCTTATCCTGTTGAGGCAGGAGAAAAGGGTGGAGCTTTTACCGCTTCCGGTAGGCCCGGTTACAAAGAGCATACCCTGCGGTTTTTCAATCAGTCCGCTTAGCTGTTCAAGCTGCGCAGGGGCCATTCCAATGTTTGAAAAATTAAAGAGAGTATTATCATGCTTAAGTATGCGAATAACTGTTTTCTCGCCGTAGTGCGTTGGCAAAGTAGATACACGCAGGTCAAAAGCCCTGCCTTCGGCGCTGTAGCGGATGCGGCCGTCCTGAGGGACTCTTTTTTCAGCTATGTCAAGACCTGCTAAAATCTTGATTCGAGACGTTAAAGGAGTATACATATAACGTGTAACTTCAATATGCTGCCTTAGCATACCGTCTATTCTGAATCTTACCGCAGCGTTAAACTCATAAGGTTCAACATGAATGTCGGAAGCCCGGCATTTTATTGCTTCATCAAAAATAAGGGATACAAGTTTTACTACCGGTTCAGACTCCGTTCTCTCACGAATTTCATCAATGCTTAAACTTTCATCGTTCTGGTGTGACTTCTGCTCATACTCCTTAAAAATTCTGCCTGACGCCTGCTTGAATACGGTGTCTCCATCAAAAAGCCTACTGTGTATGGCTTTGAGTTCCGACGGAGCGGCAAGAACGGTTTGAACCGGCATATTGCATACTGATTCTATCTCTAAGATCATTTCCAAATCAAACGGGTCGTCGCTTACTATGCGCAGTATGTCATCTCCACCAACAAGAGGAAGGCAGCGGCCTGATTTAAAAAGTTTTATATCAAGTTCCCTAATCAGCTCTACGTTAACTTCCTGATGAAAGCAGGTAATGAATTCCAAAGAGAACTGCTTCGCAAGCGCCTTATAAAGAACCGTCTCACTTACATCGCCATGTTCTAACAATAACTCTCCAATAAACCTGCCTATACCGGCTGACTGCTGAGCTGCCGCTTCAAGCGCTTCGGGGGTTACCGGATGCAGCGATTGTATTATTGTGCCTAATTTTTGAATCACAGTTTGTTCCCAGAGAGTTTCATTAAGGCCTCAATTCGAACACGGTACAGTACGCTATAACTGCGCTTTTCACCTGTTTTCGCATATTGCACCGCGCTCGAACCGAGTTTTAGAGGCGCCCATTATCATTTCGACTTTATCGAATTAAGAAGCCCGCCCGCCAAAACCATCTCTTTTTCCCGCTCTGTCAATTCAACCGCAAGCTTGACAGTTTTGCCGTCAGACTTGCGCACCGCCGTAAGAGCCGTACCTTTTTCTATACATTGACGAACATTTGAAATTGTCAATGAATCACCGCACTCAAGACTTGCGTAATCGGCCTTATCTTCAAAAAACGCAGGAATTATACCAAAATTCACAAGATTCGCGCGGTGAATCCGCTCCATTGATATTGCAGCAACCATCTTTACCCCAAGAAACATCGGGCATATTGCCGCGTGTTCGCGCGAGGAGCCCTGACCGTAAGACTCTCCGGCTACGATTATGTTATGTATATCTTTGTTTTTATTGCTGAGCGCGCGCTTTGCAAACTGCGGGTCTTCGCGCTCAAATACAAATTCCGCGTACTTTTCAATGTTTGACCTGTACTTTAACCGGCTCCCTGCCGGCATGATATGGTCGGTTGTTATCTTGTCGCCCACTTTAATGCTCACCTCGCCGCTTATTGTATCTGAACAGGGGGTATTAGAGGGCGGAGCGCCGATATTAGGCCCGCGGAAAATTCCAAGCTTGGCGCCGTCTGCCGCAGGTTTTAATATCATGCTGTCGTCAATCAAAAAACTTGAGGGCGTTTCAATCTGCGGGTATTCGCTCTCCTTAAAATATTGAGTCGGGTCGCAAATCTCACCGCTCAGCGCAGCAGCTACGGCGGCTTCCGGTGAAACGAGATAAACCTGCGCAGACGAGGTTCCGCTTCTGCCGAAAAAGTTGCGGTTAGAGGTACGTATTGAAACAGCGTCTGTACGCGGCGCAACGGAATTTCCGATGCAAAAGCCGCACGCGCTCTCTAAAATCCGCGCGCCTGAAGCGATAATGTCGGCAAGAGCGCCGTTTCTTGACACCATCTCAAGCACCTGACGCGAACCGCACGCTACTCCAAGAGAGACGCTTGGTGATATTTTTTTACCCTTAAGAGCTTCTGCCGTAAGCATAATATCACGGTAAGAAGCGTTGGTGCAGGAACCTATAAGAACCTGATCAACTTTAGTACCGCCAAGTTCAGATAACTTTTTGACGTTACCGGGCGAATGAGGGCAGGCAGCGCGCGTTTCAAGCGCGCTCAAGTCAATTGTTATCACTCTGTCATAAACCGCTCCCTTATCGGCGCTTATCTCACAATACCCCTCTTCCCTGCCCTGAGCTTTAAGAAAGAGCCGAGTCTTTTCGTCTGACGGAAACACAGACGTTGTAACGCCAAGCTCAGCGCCCATATTTGTTATTGTGGAACGTTCGGGAACGCTAAGCGTTTCTACCGCCTCACCGCCGTATTCTATCATAACATTGGTATTGCCCTTTGTACCGAGAATCTCTAAAAGCGCAAGTATAACATCTTTTGCCGATACCCAGGGGCGCAATTTTCCGGTCAGCTCTACTTTTATGACTTTGGGATACGTCAAATAAAAAGCCCCGCCGCCCATTGCTACCGCAACGTCAAGCCCGCCCGCGCCTATTGCAATCATACCTATACCGCCGCCTGTAGGCGTATGTGAATCACTCCCAAGAAGCGTCTTACCGGGTTTGCCGAATCTTTCAAGATGCACCTGATGACAAATGCCGTTGCCAGGTTTTGAAAACAAAATGCCGTACTTGGCAGCTACTGTTTCAAGATACTTATGGTCATCAGCGTTTTCAAACCCTTCCTGAATCGTGTTGTGGTCTACATAAGATACCGAAACCTCAGTCTTAACCCGGCTAAAGCCAAGCGCCTCAAACTGTAAACAGGCCATTGTGCCTGTAGCGTCCTGAGTAAGAGTCTGGTCAATACGTATACCCACAGCGTTTCCAGCCTCAGGAGTACCGTCTGTAATATGCGCATCAAGAATTTTTTGTACAATATTTTTAGCTGACGACATTCAATACCTGCCTTTTACAAGTAATTTAAAATTATCATACATGAGTAGATAAAAATAAAATACCGCCCCTGTTCAAAACAAATTTCAATAAATATTCAATAAATATTGATATCAACTGCGAGTTGTGTTTTGCGGAATACGGATTTTCTGAAGATTATATTTCTAACAACCTTTATCAATCCAGCGCCTTCACAATATTAAGCACCTTATCAAGATTTGTAAGTTCAAAGAGCTTGTAGAGATATGATTCCTGGTCTGGATTAGCATTCAGAATAATAAGTTTACGACTCTCTTTTTGCATTAGAGTGTGATAGTAAACAATTATGCCCAAACCGTGACTGTCAACGAAATTGGCTTTAGTCACATCAAGAACTATTTGTTTAACCTGCTTCTTTTTGTAAAGCTGGTCCATCTTATGCTGCAACTTTTTTATGTCAACGTCAATAATTTTCCCGGTAAGTTCCAATACCGGATCTTCTGTTTCTGATTTGAGTGCTACCTCAAGAGACATCTTTTATTACCCTTTCTCAAGTTCTCCAAAAAATGCGTTTTTTATTAAACCCAGAGGACTATTAAATATTATCTTTATATAGAAACAAAGTCAATATTGTTGTATATAATATCTATAACAATTAACATGCGGCACGTTTTTACCGAAGCTGCAGATTATGTTTGGGATGATAAAAATGGTTGTGTATGATGTTCATCCTGTTAACCCCCAGCGCCGCTTCATAGAAGCCACGGCTCACGCTTTAGCTAATAATGGAAGTATCGCCGTATACCCTACCGACACGGTTTACGGCATTGGCGCGTGCGTTACCAATCCCAAAGGAATAGAAAAAATCGCCCGTATCCTCGATAAGGATAAAGAGCGGTTATTTTCCTTTATTTGCAGTGATTTTTCACAAATCAGCCGTTACGTAAAACTCTCAAACGCGCATTACAGATTGATGAAACGATACCTGCCCGGACCATACACTTTTATCCTCAACGCTACAAATCTTGTTCCAAAAAGAATAGCTCCAAAGAGAAAAACAGTAGGAATACGCATGCCGGACTGTACAACGCTGCTTGAGCTTGTAAAGCTTCTGGGCGAACCTGTTGCAAACACCTCTATAAACTTGGATGGCGCAGCTGCAAATGATACTGACGAGATAAAACGCGCGGTACAGCACAGTGTTGATATAATGCTTGACATAGGTCCGATTGATGATTCGCAGCCTTCAACTATTGTTGATCTTACGGGGGATGATCCTGTGTTGGTGAGATTGGGAAAAGGGCAATGGGAGGAAGATTAACACCTATATCCCCCTTGATACGAAGCTTTTCTGAATCTTATATTTTTAACCATCTCACCCCAACTTTTAACCCAAGCCATAAACTCGCCGGATTTATAAACGCGAAGTTTCAATACCACACAATCCTGGCGTGTTTCAATGACTTGTGAGATATGCCAAAGCCGCTCGCGGATCATATACTCTACCGATTTATCAAACTCTATTAGAACATCGCACAAATCGCCGTCTATAAAAATCCCGAAGCTGTGCGACAGATTTTTTTCGTAATCTCTGATCAAACTCTGCTTTTTTGTAAACCCTTTATCAGTCTCCTCAATTTCCTCAAAACGGGATATGTGAAACAAACGCAGTCCGCAGGTATCG
>Ga0123356_10000688_pt1 | contig 37446 bp, 42 predicted proteins | sample TergutEmb28metaG_2_FD_92546 | JGI IMG/M metagenome (GOLD analysis project Ga0123356, IMG submission 92546) | Embiratermes neotenicus P3 segment gut microbial communities from Petit-Saut dam, French Guiana - Emb289 P3 | ecosystem: Host-associated > Arthropoda: Insects > Digestive system > Gut ...
ATTATATTAAAACATGGAATAAATCCGGACGCTCATTTATTTGGACAAAAACATCTAAAGAGATTCTTGCTAAAATTAATAAGGCTAAATCATTTTGATATTTGTTATTTACAGAACACTAGTAGTAGCTGTTTGTCTGGCTAAAGACGAATTTTGCAAATTTGCATCGCCAACTCCCCAAATTTCATCTGGCTGCGGCATTTCATTAAACCAGGATGGTACAATCTGCAGATTTGCAGCAGGTGCGGGAGATGCCGAAGGCACAGAGGCACAACTAAGTGCAAACATCACAATTAAAACAACAACGAACAATACAAAAATCTTTTTCATTTTTTTCTCCTTTATATTTTAAGTTTCTTAAGAAACTTATTTACCTGTTTGGAATTAACGATGTTAGAAATTCCCTAAATACTGCAGGGTATCTTTCAGCTATTGTTCTTTCTATAAAGAAAATTGCTCTTGTTTGAGCTTCTTCATAATTCATATGGCCTTCTCTATCAGAATAGCTAAATGGAAGTAAAACCGAACCTGTTGCTCTTTCAATTAAGTTTGCATTTACGGTAAAATTACAAAAAACAAAATCACTATTGGCAGGTCTAACTTCGTTCATATTAATATTTATTTCCAATATATAAGGGGAATTAACTCCCTGTGTCCGCAGCCCTTCACTATTTAGAACTCCGGCAAAAGCATCGCGGACACGGTTATTCTGATCTCCTCTAACATTAAAACCAACCGAAATATTTCGTATTATATTCAATGCTTCCAAATTATAAAAATCTGCATTTCTTAAATTAAACGAAGCAGTAGAGCCGCCTGCCATAGAAACAACAGAAACATAATTTGTATTAATGCCTGCGATGCCGGAAGCAAGACGAAAGCGAGCCAAACCGTTAAATGTATTTTTTTCGGCATTACTTATTGCTGTAAGAAGTGTTATATTCTGATTATTTAAAATAATCATATCCGTATAAATAGAAACTGTTTTTGCTTTGTCCAAAAAGGCAACTGCATAGACAGTACCGCGTCCATCATCCCAAATATTTCCGATTTCTGCACCGATTAAATTATCCATGGAAGCGGCAGTAATTATTTGAGCCCGGACATTTGTATTCTGAGAAACATTTACAGTTCCCCTGTTTACAGCTTCTGCATAAATAGTTGTTGTTGAAAAATCTGCCTGTATAGACTGGCCGAAAAATGCAGCTAACGCAGCTAATGCTCTTCGTTCTGCATCACTGCGGTTTGTGCCAATTCCTGTAACTGCGATAAAATGCTCTCTTGGATAGACAGCATACGGGTCATTTGTCCAGCGCGGCTGACTGCCTCCTCGTGTTACCTGTGCAGGAGGCGCTGGAACTGAAGGTGTTGTATTGGCTCTTTGGCTACCTTGATCAGCGCCGCCGCTAAGAACTATTTCTAGTCTGCGTAAGGCATCTCTTGCAGCTAATTCTGCATCGGCAGATGTCTGTGCATTCGCATAATTAGTAAAAATCGAAAAATTAAGAACATAAAAAAATAATAAAAATGATATTTTAATCATAAATTCGGCTCCAAAAGTGTTAATTATCTTATAATTGACTATATGTCAATATTATATTGACATTTTGTGCATTGTCAATACTTTATAGTCAATTAGTATATATAAAGATGGAGTTAAAACAGGTTTTTATCCATAATCTTAGAAAATTCAGGATTTCTAAAGAAATCTCCCAGATGAAACTAGCCGAAATTTGCGATACTTCGCCCAATTACATAGCAGCTATCGAAATTGGCCGGCGGTTCCCTTCCCTCAAACTAATCGAAAAGATAGGTGCCGCTCTGCAGATTGAACCTTACCGTTTTTTTATAGACGAGACAAATAAAAATCAAACTGAAATGGACGAAATAATCAGTTTAATATCAAAATTACCGGATCATAAGCGCTTGAATATAATTAACCGCATTAGTATGCATTAAAATCGTGTAGTGACATTTCTGGAAAAACGCTTTATTATAGAACTGTGAGCAAAATCATTATTAAAAACGATAATTCTTCCCGGATTGTATACCTTACCCTGCTTTCGGCTGCAGGCGCTTTAATTGTACTTATTTTGCTGGGAACCATTTTTGGTCTAATTCGTTCCCGCAATGCTCCGCCGGTTTTCACACTTGGAAGACAAACCGGAACACAGCAAATAGCGGTACAAAATGACGATATTCGTGTCTTTTCCGGGCTGGGCCGCCTGCGAATCCCGCTTGCCGATTCATCAACCTTGCTTCTTTCTATTGCATTCCCCTACTCTGCCAGCGATGTTACCTTTACAGAAGAATTAGCTGCAAGAATCGGCGATTTCAGAACAATAACAACCAGTTATTTTACCTCCCTTCCTGCAGAAAATATCGATCAATTTGACGAAGATGAAACGAAACAGGAACTTCTCCGCCGTTTTAATGCCAGCTTGCGCCTTGGACGTATCGAAACTTTGTACTTCAGCGATATGATGATTATAAACAGCGCTTTATAAACCGCAGCGGTTTTTAAACCGCAACTTACACCGTTTTTTCGTGTCAAAATTATAGACTGAACAATGTTATTGTTTTACAATTGTTCTGGAGTTTAGTATGAATGGAACATCAATAGTTTTAGACAGCGCCGCAATTTACAGCGGAGCTGCACAGGTTGTTATTGCGGTAATTCCGATTGTCGGAATTGTCATGGGTTCAGTTGTGATTTTTTTCTATCTTTTATGGAATCACCGCAGAAGAACTTTACTTATTAAAGCAGGACAGTATTCAAGGCCGGAGTTTAATCTCCTTACTTTCAGTTTATTGTCCGGGCTTCTTTTAAGCAGCGTTGGAATCGCATTAACCGTTTTTTTAATTATAGCGGTTGAAGAGGTCTCATACGGCCTATTGGGCGGAATCATTCCGCTTTCCATGGGTATCGGTCTTTTGGCCTTTTTTGCGATAAAACGCAGTGAACGGCATAATTGATGAATCCCAGCCCGGCAAAAACGAGGCTGAAGTTAACGATCAGTTAATTGTTAATCAGATCGTTTCAGGGCAGAAAGATCTTTTTCGTTTATTAATACGTCAGTACGAAAAAGCAGTCTACGGTATGGGATTAAGTTTTTTTCGCAATTCGGAAGATGCTTCCGATTTTGCGCAGGAGGTTTTTTTAAAAGCCTACCGGAGTCTTTCACGTTTTGAAGGAAGGAGCCGGTTCTCGACATGGCTTTATAAAATTGCCTATAATACAGCATTAAACGAGGTAAACAGAAGAAAAGAGTATCACAGCCTTGCAGAAGAAGAAGCTGATAAACTTGTCAGTCACGGAGATACTCCGGAACGGATAGCACTTAGAAACGCTGCAAGGGAATCTGTTCAAGCTGCCATAAAGGAATTGCCTGAACGCTTCAGAATTTGCGTTGACCTTTTCTTTTTTTACGATCGTTCATATATAGAGATTGAGGCAATTACAGGTATTCCTGTAAATACTATAAAGTCTCATGTATTTAGGGCGAAAATTATACTGAGAGATAAACTTGATCAGTTAAAAAGGAGTGCGGAATGAATTGTTCAAAAATATTGAATATTATTTATAACGAAAATCCCATATCGTTTGTAAACCAGTTACAGATTGGTCTGCATACTTTCTTTTGCCAGGAATGTGCCGGAAAAATTGAACAGTATGAAACTGCAATGACTTCCATGAAACAGGATTTTTTCCAAACACCTCCAAACCTGGAAGATACCATAATGACAAGAATAGAAGCAGAAAATGAGCAAATAGAAAATCAGTCTATCTCAGGTATTCTTTCTACACGAGGCTGGGTAATTTCAGGACTTATTCTCATGGTATCTTTAATAACTGCTTTTTTTGGGTTTGAATTCCGGAGCCTTGCAAGCGAATCGGGAATGTCATTTTTGCTTCCCATGGGTATAACAATCGGAATAATACTCACAATCTACGGCGCTCTTTTTATCGGCAGTCACCTTGATGAATTATCTGAGCGCTTTGGCCTTTAAAAAGATAAAGATTTTATTTTTAATTCCTTTTTTTGTTTCCTGTATGCAGGGAGAGTCCTCGCTTTATGATTTTGCAATGGGAACCGCCTTTTCTATTACTCTTTATAAACACGGGCAATATAAAGTCCTAGATGAAATTTTTACTAATATAAAAACTATAGAAAATCTTATGAGTGTAAATATACCCTCTTCCGATGTAAGCCGCATTAATGCCGCCGCAGGTATAGAAGCAGTTCATGTAAATGAAAAGACTTTTAAGGTTATAGAAAGAGCAATTTATTTTGCATATCTTAGCGGCGGCGCTTTTGATCCATCAATTGGAGCGCTTACATCTCTTTGGGGGATTGGTAACGATAATCGTAACGATTCTCGTAACGATTATCATCGCATTCCTCTGCAAGACGATATTGATAAAATACTTTCTCTTGTAAATTGGCGTAACATAGTATTGGATTCAGAAAATAATACTGTTTTTTTAACACAAGAAGGAATGGCTTTGGATTTAGGAGCAATAACTAAAGGTTATACTGTTGACCGCACTGTTGATATTATCAGAAACGCAGGCATTAAAAGAGCCAAAATAGACATTGGCGGCGAAATTTACATGTTAGGCGAAAAAACAGATAAAACACCGTGGAGGGTTGGAATTCAGGATCCCAAGGGAGTACATGGCGGGATAATTGGATTCATTCAAACAGGAGAAACATCTGTAGTAACATCTGGTATATATGAACGCTTTTTTGAAAAAGACGGAATACATTACCATCATATATTAAATCCTTTTAACGGTTATCCTGCAGATAATGAACTTTTGTCTGTTACGCTTACAGCTTCAAGCGCAATGGATGCTGACGCACTTTCTACTGCTATTTTTGTTCTTGGTTATGAAAATGCAGGTTTTCTATTTGAAACGCAGCCTGGAATTGCAGCTATTTTTGTTTTTAAGGATCTAAATATTAAAATGTCAGGAGACATAGATTTTACGCTTACAAATAAAGCTTTTAATTCTGCAATGCAAGAATAAAAGGAAGCCATGATAGTATAACAATAAATGTCAAAATAATAAAACCAATAGATTTTGTTTTTATTTCCTGCACTTGCAGCTGTGAATTTACACCATCGCTTAAAGTTAGCATTAGGTTATCTACTTCTGCAAAAAAGTTTTTTCCGGTTATTTTATATTTTTTTCCGGTTAAAAAAGAAAAGATTTGCATAGATTCGCCGAGTAATCTGCCGAATTTTCCCGGTAATTTTAAATCCTGCCTTATTGTTACCCTTGAAAGAATTACAAGAGCCTGCAATGTTACTGCTCTGTGAATACCGGCTTCCAAAGCACCCGATGTTATTTTAAAAGAACCAATAGAAAATAAAACATTTCCATAAGGAATAATAAGATTAAAAATAATAATAAATAATGTAATTAAAAATGTAAATAAAATATTTATCTTTCTGCCGGATAATAATGCCAGGAATAAAAAATATAAAAATTGTATAACCCTGTATTCTGTGCCGGGATTAAATAAAAGCGAAAGCATCATTAAAATCCCTGTTACAAACAAAACTTTTGCGCCGATAGCATTTTTATAAAATTCAGATGTTGGCATATTTTTTCCGCCATTGCGACTTTTTCGAAAACTTTTCGCAAAAGAACCCTAAAATTATTCCGGTTAAAAGTCCAACTGCCAGAAACGGCGGTGTTATATAATAGACATTTTCTCCAAAAATAAAAACATAAGCAAGCGCCAATTGCGAAATATTGGAAATCATTGCACCAGCTGATCCTATACCAATAAAGGTAAGGTGTTTTTTCCCAAAGGCTGTTGAACCTAATCCACGGCGTAAAAAATACATTAAAAGAGCAGAAAAAAACGTACCTGCTGCAGAAAAAATAAAAATATAGGAAAATAATGTTCCTGTTATTAGAGCCTGTCCGGTTATTTTTATGCAAATTAAAACTAAAAATGAAGGAAAAGGCAGAACATCCAGAGCAAGCATAACCGGCAGATTGGCAAGTCCAATACGTAAAAACGGCAGCGGTTTTGGTATCATATATTCAATAGCTGAAAGAAAAAGGCAAAAAGCTCCCAACATTGCAACGTTGTTGCTAGTTGTGTTATTACTTGTAATATTTTCCCTACCAAACAATGGCATCGATATAATCGTCCTTAGCGCCTTTTATTATCAATAAAACATTATTGGGGAGACAAGCCGCCCACTGACCCTGCCTTGTTATTAAACCAACAGCTACGCACGTTTGGTTACTGCACGGCGAAGAATCTATCCATACATGATTTTGATTAAGTTTTACAATTGTTTCTCCAAGAGGGCCTAAAACATTAATTGTTTCATCCCCGCCGAAAGAAAATATCCATTCTTCGCCTTGTCCTCTGATTAAAACCTGTGTTCTCCCCTGCGGTTTCATATAAACCGTAAAAGCTGCAAAAAAAACAACACTTGCCGCCAGCAAAATTATTAATATATCTAATATTTTTACCTGTTTTATCATTACTTTACATTTTACCATAAAAATATTACATTGTCTTTATGAAGAAAGTATCATTAACAGGCATAAAACCAACAGGTGATTTGCACATTGGCAACTATTTCGGCGCAATAAAACCCGCGCTTGAACTGGCTAAAGAATACGATGCGCGCTATTTTATTGCTGACTATCATGCATTAAATACAATGAAAGACCCAAAAGAATTAAACACTACAATAAGACAAGTAGCTGCCGGCTGGCTTGCATCGGGCTTGGATCCTGATAAAGTTATTTTTTACCGCCAGAGCTCTATTCCTGAAGTTTTTGAACTTACTACTATGTTAATGTCATTCACAGCCAAAGGACTTATGAACCGCGCTCATGCATACAAGGCAGCTGTTCAGGAAAATAATGAAAAAAACGATGATACTGACGCCGGAATCAATATGGGGCTTTTTACATATCCTATTTTAATGGCGGCAGATATAATCATTTTTGATTCTGATATTGTTCCTGTCGGCAAAGATCAGGTACAGCATATAGAGATGGCGCAGGATATAGCGCAGGTTATTAACGCAAATTACGGAACACAAATATTAAAAATACCGCAGGCAGGCGTACAGGAAGATTCTGCTGTTATACCAGGACTTGACGGACGTAAAATGAGTAAAAGTTATAATAATGTTATTCCGCTTTTTGCGCCGGAAAAAGCACTGCGAAAAACAATTATGCGGATAACAACAAATTCCCAAACTGTAGAAGAGCCGAAAAATCCGGATGAATGCCAGATATTCCAGCTTTATAAATTATTTACAGATGAAAATGAACAAACCTCTCTTGCTTCTGTTTACCGCGCCGGCGGAATGGGCTGGGGAAATGCAAAAGAAGAATTATTCAGGGTAGTAAACCGCTGTCTTTCTCCTATCCGCGAACGGTACGATGCAATCATGGCGGACATTCCCGCTTTGGATAAGATACTTGAACAGGGAGCGGAAAAAGCAAGGCCAATTGCCGCCGCAACAGTAAAACGTTTCCGTAAAATAGCCGGGATCGATTAATGAAAAGTTATTATTTATGGAGTGCTTATGAATAAAGTTTCTTGTATTGGCAGCGGAAATATGGGATTCGCTTTAATGAAAGGTTTAATAAAAGATACAGAAATTTTTATTACTGATATTGATTCAGAAAAAGCAGCTAACGCATGTAATCAGCTTAAAGCTGCGTCATTAAAAACGTCTGTTTTAAACTCCAACAATGAAGCTGCAGAAAAAGGAGATATTTTATTCCTTGCAGTAAAACCGCAAATATTATCCCCTGTGTTAGCTGAAATTGCACACATTGTCATAAAAAAGCATAATTCCGGAAACCCTCTTACGCTAGTTTCCATGGCGGCAGGCTGGTCAACAGAAGGGATACAATCTGTAATAGGCGGCAAAGTTCCTGTGGTGCGGATAATGCCCAATACTCCGGCTCTTATAGGCAAAGGAATGATTGTTATGACTTCATCGCCGGAAGTGCCGCCGGAAAAAATACAGGAATTAAAAATTATTTTAGGTTCTGCTGGAATTGTAGATACTATTGATGAGCGTTTAATGGATGCTGTTACCGGGCTTTCCGGTTCCGGGCCTGCATTTGTTTTTTTATTTATAGAAGCATTGGCAGACGGCGGAGTACGCGCTGGGCTTCCCAGAGACAAGGCTCTCTCCTATGCAGTACAAACTGTTATTGGAGCGGCGGCAATGGTTCAGGAAACAGGAAAGCATCCCGGTGAACTAAAAGACATGGTAACATCGCCGGGCGGAACAACAATTGCAGGAATTGCTGCATTGGAAAGCGGCGCTTTCCGCAGCACAGTAATAAAAGCGGTAGAAGCAGCATGGAAACGCTCTGAAGAATTAGCCAGGTAAACCCCATTAAGATTAATCTATAACGGTTACTTTGGATGCTCTAAAACGGGGAGCACCGTCACGTTTGCTCCGTTCCGGATCTTCATCTAAAGAATATTTTACCTTCATGCCGAATTTTATATCTGCAAAATCGCAGTTGGTAACTCTGCTGTAATGAAAGAAAATGTTATTGCGTTCTTCATCCCTAATAAAGCCAAAACCGTTAGGATTTATGCTGTATATGGTAGAAATAAGTTCTTCTGTTTCATTGATCTGGTCTCCCTGTTTATAATTGGAAACAACAGGAAATTTTTCGCTGGTTTTTTCCGGAACAAACAATTCTCTTGTAAGTTCATTATCATTTTGTTCTATCTTTTGGTGCATAGGAACAGAAAAAAATACTTCTTCCTGCAATTGACGCGATGTTTTAGTTTCTACTACATCGCCGTTTTCATTGTGATACGAAAAATCCCAGCATATAAGCATTACCTGCGTACCAACAGTATGAAGTTTCCTTACAAGGGGAACATAATCCCCGTCGCCTGCAACCAAAACAAGAATGTCAAAATGTTTATATATTGCAAGTTCATACGCTTCCAATGCAAGCCAGACATCGATCCCTTTTTCCTGAACATAATTATTATCGCCAAAGCGCAGCGGAAGATAATGACTGACAATATTTTCCCTCATTAGAATATCTTCGAATACGCGTTCGCTTTGAACTTTTTCACCTAATTCTTTTGCCGAAGATCTTCCCTTAAAATAATGAGCATCGATAATACGGCATCTGCGCACATCTGTTTTTGTAAGAGACGCAATTTCACTTCTGATAAAATCGTGCAAGCCGCTTATGCTTATTCTGGATTTTTTTTCATGTTCATATTTATAGTAATTACTGACTTTGTAAAAATAATACCCATCATAAAAAATACCTATTCTTAAAATATCCAATAAATTCTTTTCCATTCAAAGATCCTATCATGGAATTGGTATACAGTCTATTAAATTCACTTTCTTAATATGCAGAAAATGGAATTATTTCAGTAATTTGCACCCTAAAACGCGCAGAAACAGCCCAGCGGCCGCCATCAATATAATACCTGGGAAAAGATGCCAGACTGATAAATCCAGTAACTTCTTTAGGCCGGTTTCTTTCGCTGCCTCTTAACATAAAGCGCAAAGCAGACCTTGCGGCATCATCCAGTGCAGTTTTTTTTAGGGCAAGCCAGCCCGGGTATTCATCCAGATGCGAAGGCCCGTAACCTACCGCCTGAGCGTTTCTTATCATCCCCGTCCGCCAAATATTCATTCTGCGCTGCTGGTTATCATTCAAATGATAATCTGCCCATATTCTAAGACGCATATCCCTAATTTCGCTGTCTGTTACTCTCATTGCAGGATCGCCGAATTGAACAGAACCTAAAGATTCAAGTTCAAGGATTTCATCAATCTGCCTTGCTCTCTCGCCTACTTCATAATTGAATGACCAGCCGTAAATCATGGCAGAAAAAAACAGAGCCGCTTCTTCCAAAGCACGGCGGCTTGCCGTTGGAAAATCCAGCGGATATTCTTCATCAATAAAACCTGCATAAATCGGCTCAATATCTACAAATACTTCGCCGCGGATAACATACGGGTGGCTTCCCCACTCGAGCCCCTGCGCAGAAAGAGCGAAAATTACAAATATAAACAAAAAAGAAAAAGCGCCAGCACGAACCATACTTTAGTATCGGCTTTTTAATCTACTTTAAAACGGGAAACTTCCTTTATTAAGAGTTCGATATCTTCACGGTTTTTCACGCTTATTTCGTTAACATGATGCACCGCAACATTAATTTCATCTGCGCCGGAAGCCATTTCATTCATACCTGATGTAATTTCCGATGTAATTTTTTCAAGATTTTCGCTTTCTCTGATAACTTCTTCTGAACCTTCAAGCATTTCCTGAGAACTTCGTTTTACTTCGCCGGTTATTTCGTTGATATTACTTACGCCGTCAAGTATCTGTTTGGAACCTGCGCCTTGTTCTTCCATTGCATTGCGGATATTATCTTCTTGCAAAGCAACTGTTTTAACGCCTGAATCGATCGCTTCAAACTTGTTAAGAACATTATCTGTTGCCTGAGTAATTTTATCTATCGATTCTTTTATCTTTTTAAGAACAACACTGATTGTTTTTGACTGAGTTCCGGAAGACTCGGCAAGTTTTCTGATTTCGTTAGCAACAACAGCAAAACCTTTTCCTGCTTCTCCTGCGTGCGCAGCTTCGATTGCAGCGTTCATGGATAATAGATTTGTCTGGCTTGCAATGCTTTCCATAACGGAGTTAATTTCCAAAAGACCTTCGGATTCACGGGCAATTTCCTGAATATCTTCGGCAACTTCATGTAATCCTGCACGCCCTACTTCTGATGCAGCCATAAGCGATTTTACGTTGGCTTCATTTTTTACAAGCGTATCTGTAACAGAACGGGTATTTGCAACCATTTGTTCGATAGCGGAAGAAGCCTGGGCAATGTTTGTACTCTGCCTGTCAATGTGTCCGTTTAATTTTGTAATATTTACAGTTACCTGCTCCATTGTTGCATGAGTTTCGCTTACGCTTGCGCTCTGATTTAACATTCGGCTTTTTACGCTTTGAATATTCGATGTTATCTGATTTACAGCGGCGGCGGTCTGGTTCATATTGCTTGCCAAATCTGCGCCTGTAGAAGCCAGTGAATTGGCCTCTTTTCTAATATTGATAACAAGCTCTCTAATTTTATCCAGCGTTTCATTAAAGTAAAGCGCAAGCTCACCTATCTCATCTTTTGAATGAACATTAATGGTATGGGTTAAATCTCCTTCTCCTTCGGCAATATCTTTTAATGTTTCTGCAACATCATGAATAGGTTTGGCAATTGATCTTCCAATTAAGAAAGCTAAAGCCAAACCAACAACTATCAATATTAAACCAACAATTATGGTAGAATCACGAATCTGATTTATTTCGCCGTCTAATTCTTTTTTTTCAAAACTACAGAAAAGAATCCATGGAAAACCTTCGATATTTGTATGATAACCAATTTTTTTCAGACCTTCATATGTATAATTGGAAAAACCTTTTTTATCTTTTAAAGCGCTTTCGACAGCGCCTGCCAGTGATCTTAAAGCGGCATTTCCTGTTTCATTTATTGGATTAAATCGATTTCTGACTAAATTATTGTCTTTATGCCCGATAAAAACACCGTTATAATCAACAATAAAGAAATCTCCAGTATCCATACTTGACTTTAGGTCACCTGCCATATCGGAAAGAAGCGTTCCGCTTTTTTGCGCAATTAATAACCCGTTAACTGCTGCATTTCTATTATCGTTTTGCATAATAGGCACTACATACATTGCATAAAGGTTATTATTTCTTCTATTCGTACTTAAGAAAATATTTCTTTCGCCTGTAAGTGATCTTCTGATATAATCAAGATCTCCCATAAAAACTGTATCACCATTCGAGACAAAATAAGCATTTCCGTCAGGATAGACAATAATTAAATCTTCAACGTCAAGACGGGTTATATCATTTACAAGACTTGGCTGAACAACTTCCCAATCCATTGTTCTTGTTCTTGCACGATTTGCAACTTCCCATAGTTTATCAAGCTGTCCGTTCAATATTGCGCTTATTATGTCGGAATTTGCATCTGTCTCAACTTCCATAGCCTCAATAATTGCTTCACTTAATATGGAAGAACTAATCTGCAATGACACAATTGTTATGCTTAAAGATGTTACAAGCAGAATAATCCCAAAATATAAAGGTATTTTTTTACTAAGTCTCACAATAAACCCCCATTTTTTTCTATCTTCGTATAAATATCGGCATTTGTCAAGAAAAACTGTTAAATATTTCAAATTTAATATTGATATTAACTAATTTTTTACTATAATTAAATTTACTATATGCGTAATGTTGTCTTTTTGGGCTTGATAAGCTTTTTTACAGATTTTAGCACCGAAATGGTATACCCGTTGATTCCGCTTTATCTTGTTGGAACATTCGGCGCAACTCATATCCTTGTCGGTATTATAGAAGGAATTGCCGAAAGCCTTGCAAGCCTATTAAAAGTTTACAGCGGTTATCTTACTGACAGATTTAAAAAGAAAAAAGCTCTTGCATTTTCCGGATATGCAGCAGGTTTATTTTACAAATTTGCGTTGATTTTTGCGGCTTCATGGATTGGAATTTTAGGGGCAAGAGTACTTGACCGTTTAGGCAAAGGGATACGCACAGCTCCCCGCGATGTCCTTGTAAGTGAAAGCACAGACAAGGAAAACATGGGCAAGGCATTCGGCCTTCATAAAGCGCTGGACATGTTCGGCGCAGGTCTTGGAATATTGGTTGTTTACCTTCTTATAAGCCATTCCGGCGGAAACTACGATTACAAACGTTTATTTTTATTTTCGGCTATACCGGCAGTTCTTGGGCTTTTCATGTTCTTCTTTGTTAAGGAAAAAAAATCCGGTTTAACTGCTGCCGCTGCGGGCACCGTTAATGCTGATACCGTAAAAAAAGAAAAACCTGTTCGTCCGCCGTTCTGGAAAAACATCGATAAAATCGACGGCCAGTTAAAATTGTACTTATTGGTTGTTTTCATTTTCACGCTTGGGAACTCTTCCAAGGCATTTATGATTTTAAAAGCAAGCGATGCCGGTTTTAATGAAGTTAATGTAATTTTACTCTTTTTTATATATCACGCTGTTGCAGCTATTTTGTCAGTGCCAATGGGAAAATTATCTGACAAAATCGGGCGTAAAAACCTTCTTGTACCAGGTTACATTATATTTGCCGTGTGTTACATTGGATTCGCTTTTGCAGAAACAAAAATGGCAATGATTTCGCTTTTTTCCCTATACGGACTTTATACAGCAATGATTACAGGAGTTGAACGGGCATTTGTAGCAGAGATTGCGCCGGAAAATTTAAAGGGAACCATGCTTGGACTTCATTCTACAATTGCAGGAATAGCGTTATTACCGGCAAGTATTATTGCCGGTATTTTATGGACAGGTTTTGGATCCTCTGTTCCGTTTATCTTTGGCGCAAGTTTATCATTGCTTGCCGCTGTATTACTGTTTATATTTATGACGCCAAAAAAGGTTATTTCTTCCCGGAGTACAGGGTAAATTCCATTTTTTCTTTATTCTGTGTAAGCATATTTAACCACAAATTTTTCTTTTTTGTAATTTCTTTGCTTTTACGCCCTATGTTACGGAGTTTATCATAAATAGCAGCTCCGTTTTTTGCTGCATTCCATGTTTTATAATGATCGCCATGAAAAATAGTCGCAGCTTTTTCATCAACTTCTTTATCTATGTGTTTTTCAAACGCATTAAGCAAAAGCTGATACTTGTCTGTAATTCCCCTAAGGTAATCAAGGGTAAGCCTGTCAAAACCCTGTATCTTCTCGCTTATCGCAAGCAGATTATTTAAAAATTCAATAGCAAGATAATAGTCTTCGTTTACACAATATGATTTCATAGCAAGACGGCAAAGCTGCACATAAGATTCGTTAGTCACTGTCTGCATCCCCTGAATTGGCACAGGCGGCGTTACAGTAAACTTTGGCATACACTGAGCCACTCTTGTAAGCAGTTCCATTAAATCCTGATAAATGCGCTGTTCCCAAAGATTTTCCCTTATAGATGAAAAGAGCTTTGTCATTTCTTCTGCAAATTTTTCTTTGTAGCGTTCCGATTTTTCGAATACTACTTCGCACGTTGGAATCATTACTCCCTTAAATTCGATATGTCCTGTATCAAAGAAATATATTGAATCATTCTGAAGAAGTACGCATTTATTATCTTTATTATCTTTATTTTCTTTTTCGTAATTCATCATGACTTGTTTTGCAATCATGACTCTGGAATCCTGCGGCGATAACTCGTTCGCTCTTGTTTGCAGCCTTGCGCCTGAATTTAAAAGGAATCCTGCAAGATTTCCCCTTTCTGTAATAATTAAAGGGCTTTGCGTATTGCCGCCTGTTATCCCTGCAGTAATTTTAAAAACAGGAAGAGCCTCTGCATTACCTGTTCTTTTTGTAGATATAGAAGGATCTCCGACAACATCAGTCTTGCCGAAATAATCGATTATGCAAAGTGTAACCATTAATGCATCTGTAGCGCTTGCGGCGACAATTACCATTTCGTCTCCGCGTTCTCTCTGACTAATTGCACCGCATAAAGTAGAGATTCTTTTAATTTCGTTTTCTATTGCCCAATCCAATGTATGCATCATAGATAAATTTTTTCTGGATTCCATGCAAAACTTTGTATAACCGTGAATATCGCACATGGAAACATAAAGGTTAGAGATTTGCAGAGTCTTTTTTAAATCGCCGGCTTCGGGAAAATCCCGGTCCGGTATAACCATTTCTTTCCATAGTTTTTTATGAGTATTAGGACAGATCGCAGCAAAAAAACCCCAATTCATGCGCTTTAACAACTGAAATGCGCGCATAATTACAGAGTGTGTCCATTTATCCCGCATTACAGGCTGAACAAGCTCTCTGAGTTTGGAGAAAGTGGTTATCTCCTTAGATAATATTTTTTCATATAAAAAGGAGAAGAATTCGTATTCTGTCATCCCGCTATTAAATTCGCTAATATCTTTCACTGCAATTTCCTGATAATAATTATACTATATATCACAGGAAAATAATAGTAATAATAAGGTAAATATGTTGTTAATCCGGTATTTTTAGGATATAATGATATTGATGGAAACTGCTGCCGCATTAAATAATTCTGCCGTCGCACTTACGGAAGCAAATAAGCCTTTTGAGGCAATTCCCCTGTTCCGCGAAGCGTTAATTTTGGAGCCGGAAAACCCTCTTCTTTGGCTGAATTTAGGCATAGCTCAGCAAAAAACAGGCGATTATACCGAGGCAATCGAAAGTTTTCAGCATTCTCTCATTATTGATGATGAACTTTCTGAATCCTGGAGCTCGATGGGTCTTATTTATTATGAACTTGGCGAATTTGAACTGGCAAAAGGCTGTTATCTTTTTGCGCTTTCCAAGAATGATAACGACCCAAAACTGTGGAATAATTTGGGAGTTGTATATTTTAACGAAAATAATTTTGAAGAAGCGCGCAATTGTTTTGAAAAATCAATAAGCCTTTGCCCTCAATATCATGATGCATTATTTAATCTTCGCGATACCTGCAGGGAACTGGGAGACTTTAAAGCTGCAGCTGAATTTGAACGCGTATTATCCTCCAGATCAAGTTAGATTTTAGGATCACAATGAAAATACTGTACGTAGCTGAATTAGTAGGCAAAACAGGGGTTTATGCTTTAAAAAAAGCTCTGGTTCAGTTAAAAACTCTTTATCCATGGGATTTTCTTGTTGTCTGCGCAGACGGCGCTACGGGAGGAAACGGCCTGGGAAGAAGTCATGCAGCATATCTCCATAAAATGGGTGTTAATGTTATTACCCTTGGAGACTTTTGTTTTTATAAAAAAGACCTTACAGAAAATTTAAGTGCGCATCCATATATTCTGCGCCCGGAAAATTTAAATAAAGAAGCTCCTGGTTTAGGATTTAAAATCTTTAAAGCGGGAAATGAAAGAGTTGCCGTTGCTGTTTTACTTGGGCAAAATGGATTTACGCGCATTCATGCTTCCAGCCCCTTTCTAACTCTTCCTTCCATTATCGAAAAAATAAAAAAACAAACGCCGTATATTATAATAGATTTCCATGCGCAGGCAAGCGCAGAGAAAAAAACTTTTTTTCATGCTGCAAACGGTCTTTGTTCTGCAGTAATCGGCTCGCACACAAGGATTCAGACTGCAGATGAATCAATCATGCCGGGCGGAACTGCGGTAATCAGCGATGCGGGCAGAACAGGAAGCCAGATGTCTGTCGGCGGCTGTGATATAAAATCCCGCATTAAAGAGTATCTTACAGGAATCCCCGATTGGACAAAAGAAGCGTGGGAAGTTATGGAATTACAAGGTGTATATCTGGATATAGGAAAAGACGGCAAAGCGCTTTCCATAGAACGGATACGCCTTCCGGTTAATAACCTACAGGCTCACCTGCCAGACTCAGGACACTAGTCATCCTTAGTTATAATATTAAATATTAAATGTTTCATGTCTTCCTTAAAGTCTTCTCCGCATTCAATGATAATTTCATTTTTTTTGTTAACAATCCAGTTTACGGTTATTTTTGATGCATTTTTGGAATGATCCATATCCAGAAACATATTTAAAAGCACCTTAACTGTAGAACTGCTGAAATACTTTAAATCGCAGTCAAAAGCAAAAGAATTAAAATCTGATAATAAATAAGCGCTAAGCCAATCGCTGATTTCTTTATAAAATGCAATTACATTTTCATGATAGCTTTCGCCTTCCAGTATCATATAACCTTTTTCTTCATCGATTAAAACATATGGTGTAAGATCTGTTTTTTCGCGTTCCAGTATAAATGCCTTAGTATTCATATTTTCCTCCTCATTCTCCTATTGTTACATACAAAGAAAAAAAAGATAGTCCTTCCTTATATTGTTTAAAAGAATATTCTATTTTTGCGCCGGATCGCCTTGCAATTTCTATAAAACCAAGGCCTGCTCCTTTGCTCTGCGGATTATTATCTTCCATTTTCATCTGCTTTTTATAAAAACTGCGCAGCTCCGTTTTATCCAGCGAATTTAAATAATCTATTCTGTTTTTGATTAATTCGGCGCTTTCATTTCTTATTATATTTCCGGTTTGGACAAAAAAATTATTATCTTTTTTGCCAAGAACTATGGTTCCTTTCGGACATTCGGTATATTCATCTTTTGAAATATTAAATTGAATTACTTCTTCCGAATACATCAGCATATTGTTCATTTGTTCAATAAAAACAGAAAATATTTTCTGCGATTTATCTAACGGTAAATTATCAAACTCCAGCCGTTTTTTTAAAACTCCGGCTATTTCTCCTATTCCTTCTGCCCACAGAGGGCCGCTATATATGAGGGATATATTTTTATCTTCCATCATTATATGCAGGTCAAATATGTCCGGATTCATGATATTATCCTTGGTTTAAAACTAATAAGCTGAAGATCATCTCTTCTTGGGCTGTTCCCCCTGAATTTTTCAAATTCAAAAAATATTTTTTCAGAAATTATACTTTGTTTTTCTTTGTGATTTTCTAAAATGATTTTTTCCAGCCTGGCAAACCCAAAAGGAAACATCTCTGTTTCATTTTTTCCTGTTTTACCGTTTTCGCTGCATCCAATTTGTTCATATAATCCGTCAGAAGTTATATAATATTTATTATCCGGATTGGATGGTATTTCGATAGTTTTTATATCATCCTTATTTTTTATTAAACCTTCTCCAACCCGGATTTTTTGCCCTTTAAAACGTTTTGTTTTTTCTCCGTCGCAAATAAAAACATTTGTATTACCCGATGAAATTTTAACAGAGCCGCTTTTGTTTATGAATAAAACAGCCAAATCGCAGCCGTCGTTAATTATTAATCCTCTTTCGCCTGCATTTGTATCAACATTTAATTCTTCTACAAGGCGTTTTTCCAGCTCCCAGATAATCTCTGCGGTATCTTTATAATTTTTTTGTGTAACTACAGCTTCAAAAGCAGAAGAAACAAGCATTGTTAATAAAGCTCCGGGCGTGCCGTGCCCTGTGCAGTCACACACACAAAGAACAGTACCTTCGCTGAAGTTTTTCATCCAGTAAATATCGCCGCCTACTATATCTTTTGGTTTCCATATACAACTGTAATCTTCGAAAGCTTCGTTAAACAGACTAACAGGCGGCAGCAGATTTTTTTGTATTTTTGCCGCATATTCAATGCCGGAAACAAGATTCATATGTTCTTTTATATCATCTGCCATTGAATTAACAGCATCTTTTATATTATCAAATTCATCGTTATAATTTCCTTCTATTCTTACATTCAGATTGCTTTCAGCAATTTTTCCAAGTCCATAAACCAGATGTTTAATAGGCGAAAGAAGTTTTTCCAGCAGCAATAACATAACAATAAATATAAAAGTAATTGAAAAAATTAAAAGCCTTACGGTTTCTGCCAATATTTTATTAAGATCAAGATAATAATCGCTCCTTGGAACAAGCCCGATAATTGTATTATTGTTAACATTTTTAAATCCTGCATAATACAATTCGTTATCTTTATTAATCCAAACAAAACCGCTTCCGTTCCTTACCTCTTTGTACCAGCTTTCGCCTGAAACATCCCTGTCCAAATATGCATTATCCGGATGCGCTGTAATAATTCCCTGCGATATTATAAATCCGTATCCATTGTCTCCTATCCTTGTTTCATTAATGGTTTTATCAATATTTATTTGGTTCTGTAATTCAGCGATTACATTCGCATTAAAACCCAGCTGAACAAAACCGCCGCCGGGAATAGTTATACCTGTAAAATGTGTAATGCTGCCAAGCGATGAATCCGGCATTATTGTTGCGCGCGGCTCTTCGCTTAAAGACAAAGCGGTTCCATCTGCCAGAATCATATAAATTTCCGTTATCTCATTGTTTATATAATCATCACCGATAAACTCTGGAATATTGCTGTTAATAATAAAACCTTCCCTGTTTGCAATATTTATTTCGCTTATGTCCAATAATTCTGCGATATACTGCAGTTCTTCCGGTTTTATTCTTTGGCTGGTATTTTCCAGAATATATACAACAGTTTTTGCAATTGCTATATGCTTTTCGTTTAAGGTTTGCTTTGCAGAACCAAGAATAATATCTAAGTGATTAATCTGGGTTATTATATTGTTTGCAAACATTTCAAGATTTGTATTTGTTTTTCTTCTTACAGCAGAACTTAACATTCTGTAATCTATATAAGTAATAAATAAAACAGATAGAATAAAAATAATTATTAAAGGTATAAGTACTTTTACTTTAAAACTAATTTTTTTATTCCTAAGAAAATGAAAACTCATATTTAATAATTTGCCGGTACTCCGCCGCTCTGCAAAGATGAATTTTCTGTTAAAAGTTTAACCGCAGAACTTGTGCCGATTCTAGCTGCGCCGGCTTTTATAAAAGTTTCAAGGTCATCGCGTGTTTTTACGCCGCCTGCCGCTTTTATCTTAACACAACTTCCTATATGTTTTTTAAAGAGTTCAATATCTGCCAAGGCTGCGCCTGCTGTTCCAAAACCGGTAGAGGTTTTAATATAATCTGCGCCTGCTTCTGTAACAACACAACACATGCGGATTTTTTCATCTTCTGTTAAATAACAGGTCTCTATAATTACTTTAAGAATTTTATCTTTGCAAGCTGCTTTTATTTTTTTTATTTCTTCCAGTACAGAATCAAATTTTCCGTTTTTAACATCTGTAACATTGATAACCATGTCTATTTCGTTCGCTCCGCTTTTAATAGCGTTTTCCGCTTCCAGAATTTTTGCCTCTGTAACGGAATAACCAAGCGGAAAACCAATAACAGTGCAGATATTTAAACCGGGATATATATCAAAAACCGGTTTTACATAAGAAGGAGGAATACAAACAGATGCTGTTTTAAAACGAACCGCTTCATCGCAGAGGGTTTTTATTTCCTCCATGGAAGCAGTCATTTTTAATAATGTATGGTCGATTTTACACAATATATCAGTATTTGTCATAATTTTATCTTTTAAATCTGGTTTATCGCCATAAGAATGAAATACAATACGAACACTAAAGTTGCTCCCAATAAAATCGGATGAACATCTTTAATTTTCCTGTTACAAATTTTTACTATGCAGAAGAAAACAAAACCAGCTGCAATCCCGTAGGAAATATTATAGGATAATGCCATTACTGCAACAGTAAAAAATGCAGGAATAGCTTCGTCAAATTCTTTCCAGCGGATGTCTGCAAAAGATTCTGCCATCATAATGCCTACAATAATTAAAGCCGGTGCGGTTGCCTGAGCAGGAGCCATGCCAAAAAGCCCTACCAGCGGCAGACACATAATAAAAAGAGCAGTAACAACTACCGAGGTAAAACCAGTGCGGCCGCCTTCGCTAATACCTGCAGCGCTTTCAATATAAGTTGTCGTATTCGAAGTACCGAATAATGCGCCGATTGAAGTAGCTGTAGAATCTGCAAACAAAGCCTTATCCATTTTGGATTTTAAACCATTTGATTCATTCATTGCCCTTTCGTCATTTGCATCAAAGATGCCTGATTTCCGGCCTGTACCTATAAAAGTTCCAATCGTATCAAAAGTATCTGTCAGGCTAAAAGCAAAAATTGTAATTAAAACAATCATTCCCCTGCCGTCGTTAAAAAGGGATTTAATGCCGATATCGCCGAAGAAAGCAAAAGCTACATCATTAATACCGGACAATGCCGACATATCAAAAAGTTTTTCCGGAACAGAAGTTACTCCCATTGGAATGCCGATTAATGTAGCGGAAATAATTCCAATAATCATTGCACCCCTAACTTTAAGCAGCATAAGTATAACAATAATAAAAAGACCAATAAGCGAAAGAATCGGTCCTTTTTCATTAAAATGAGTAAGTTCAGGAACTACACCAAGTTTGATTAAACCTGCATTCATAAAACCGATATAAGCGATAAAAAGACCAATGCCGCCGCCAATTGATAACTGCAGTGATTTTGGAATTGATTTAATTATCGCTTTCCTTAACCTTGTCACAGTAATGATAACATTAACGATACCGCAGATGAAAACCATTGCTAAAGCTTCACGCCAATGAAATCCAAGAGCTCCGCAGACAGTAAAAGTAAAAAATGCGTTTAATCCCATTCCGGGAGCAACAGCATACGGCACATTCGCAATAAAACCCATTACTAAAGTTCCAACTGCAGTCGCAAGGATAGTAGCTACAAAAACTCCGCCCTTGTCCATTCCTGCAGCGGAAAGAATATCAGGATTAACAAACATAATGTAAGCCATTGTAAAAAATGTTGTTATACCTGCCAAAACTTCTGTACGAATGTTTGAGCCGCTTTTGTTTATTGCAAAAAACTTGTCCATACGTTTCCTATTTTAAGTATAATTCTCGTTCTACATATTTTGTATGGAGCAGTTCATGCGCTTTATGTCCGCCCGGTTCACCAAGGAATTCCTTGTAAACTTGAGTGATGCACGGATTCTGATGCGAACAGCGATACTGAGATTTTTCATCATCTGCGTATATGCCGATAGTGCGCTGTTTGCGTACTTCATCTGTACAGCCGTACGGCTGACCGCCGCCTGCAACACATCCGCCGCGGCATGCCATAACTTCTATAAAGTGATACGGCGGTTCTTTGCCTGCGTCTCTTGCTGCGCGGATTTTATCAAGAACTGCGGCAATGTTACCCATCTGATGCGCCACTGCAATTTTTATTTTTGTACCATTTCCAAAATCAACTTCGCCTTCTTTTACGCCATCAAGCCCGCGGGCAGGTTTAAAGTTTACATCAGGCAGTTCTTTCTTTGTTACAAGATAGTAAGCGCTGCGGACTGCAGCTTCCATTACACCGCCTGTAACGCCGAAAATAGTTCCTGCGCCCGAGTATGGTCCTAATGGACTGTCAGCTTCTTCGTCAGCCAGATCAAGAATTTCGATGCCTGCCTGTTTTATCATACGGGCAAGCTCTCTTGTTGTTATAACGATATCTACATCATAACCTGTGTCTTTACCAAGCATTTTGCCGGCGCTTTTCATATCATCGTTGCGGTGTGTTTCCCATTTTTTTGCAGTACACGGCATTACAGAAACAGAATATACCTTTGTTGGATCAACTCCTGCTTTATTTGCCCAATAAGCTTTAATCATGGCGCCCATCATCTGCTGCGGTGATTTTGCAGTAGAAAAATTCGGAATCATATCTGTATAATATTTTTCCATGTAGTCTACCCATGCAGGACAGCATGAAGTAATCAGCGGAATTGAACTTCCCTTCTCGCCTAAACGTTTAACAAGTTCTGATCCTTCTTCCATTATTGTAAGATCTGCAGAAAAGTTTGTATCAAAAACTGTTTTAAAACCTAATTTACGCAAAGCTGCATAAATCTTTTTGGTAAAAACAGTTCCCGGAGGAAGCCCGAAATCTTCGGCTAATGCTACACGTACAGCAGGAGCTATCTGCACTACAGGAATAATTGATTCATCCTGCAGGGCTTTCCAGACTTTTTGAGTATCATCGCGTTCATAAATGGCGCCGACAGGACAATGTGCCGCGCACTGGCCGCACTTGATACACGGACTTTCACCTAACGGCGTGTCCGCTGCGCTTGCTATCTTTCCGCTGAAACCCCTTCCGATAAATTCCAGAGCCCAGACATTCTGAACATCCTGACAAACCTTTACGCATCTGCCGCAGCGAACGCATTTTTCGGGGCAAAGTACAATTGCCGGATTTGAATCGTCTATAGGTATTGAATTTTTAACCTTTGCAAAAGGAACGTCTCTTAAACCAAATTCTGCGGCAATATCCTGAAGTTCGCATGAATGATTACGCGGACACTGCAGACAGTCATCCGGGTGATTGGAAAGAATCATTTCAAGAACAGTGCGGCGAACCAGAATAATTTCCGGATCATGCGTAATAATGTTCATATTGGGTTCGCACAATGTACAGCAAGCGCGTACCATTTTAGGCGATCCTGCCATTCTTACAATACAGATACCGCAGGAAGCCCACGGCGGAAGATCCGGCGTATAACATAAAGTTGGAATTTTTATATTCACCATTTTTGCGGCGTTCAGGATTGTTGTTCCCTGCTCAACTTCCAACGCTTTACCGTTTATTGTTATGTTGATCATATTCATACTTTACCCCCATTAACCTTTAAGCACCGCATTAAATTTACATACAGCCATACATTCGCCGCACTTGATACAATCCGCCTGATTAATAAAGTACGGCGGTTTTTTCTTGTCGGGATATTTTGCTGCATCTTCGGCAACAATACAATTTACCGGGCATTTCTTTGCGCAAAGACTGCAGCCGATACACTTTGGCGCGTCTATTGTAAAACTTAATAAGTTTTTGCACTTGCCTGCGCGGCATTTTTTATTGTGAATGTGTTCCATGTATTCGTCACGGAAACATTTTAATGTTGATATTACAGGATTTGCAGCAGTACAGCCGAGCATACAAAGCGAAGCTCTTGTCATTGCGTGTCCTATTGATTCAAGTTTTTCAATGTCAGCTTCATCGCCTTTTCCTTCTGCGATTTTTTCCAGAATCTTTAATATCTGAGTTGTACCGATACGGCACGGAGAACATTTTCCGCAGGATTCTTCTACGCAGAATTCCATATAGAATCTTGATACGTCTACAACGCAGTCATCTTCGTCCATTACAATCATACCGCCGGAGCCCATCATGGATCCGTTAGCTGTCAATGATTCAAAATCTATTGGAACATCAAGATACTGTTCTGTTAAAATACCGCCGGAAGGGCCTCCCGTCTGCACTCCCTTAAACTTTTTACCGTCTTTAATGCCGCCGCCGATGTCAAATACAATGTCACGTAATGTAGCGCCCATTGGAACTTCGATAAGGCCGGAGTTTTTAACTTTACCTGTAAGAGCAAAAACTTTTGTTCCCTTGGATTTTTCTGTACCGATTTTTGCAAGCCAGGCGCCGCCTTTAGCGGTAATAACAGGAATGTTGGCTAACGTTTCTACGTTATTAATAACTGTTGGTTTTTCCCACAAACCTTTATTTGCAGGGAACGGAGGTTTAGGAACAGGCATACCCCTGTTGCCTTCTACCGATTTAATAAGAGCGGTTTCTTCGCCGCAGACAAATGCGCCGGCTCCAAGTCTTATTTCGATATCAAAATCAAAACCTGAACTTAAAATATTTTTTCCCAAAAGACCGTATTCTCTTGCCTGAACAAGAGCTAATTTTAATCTTTCTATCGCAAGCGGATATTCAGCGCGGATATAAACAAATCCCATGTTTGAACCAATTGCTTTACCGCAAGTGATCATTCCTTCTATTACAGAATGAGGGTCGCCTTCTATTGTGGATCGATCCATGTAAGCGCCAGGGTCGCCTTCGTCTGCATTACAGATAACGTATTTTACATCGCCTTGCGCTTTTCTTGCTAAATCCCATTTGAGCCATGTAGGAAACCCTGCGCCGCCCCTTCCTCTCATGCCGGAAATTTTCATTTCTTCTATAAGCTGTTCAGGTGTCCATTCAAAAAGAACTTTTTCAAGTCCTGAATAACCTTCGCGGGCAATATATTCATCGATACTTTCCGGATCGATAACACCGCAGTTACGCAAAACAACACGGTATTGCTTTTGATAAAACGGAATTTCTTCCGCTACGAAAGTTTTTTTATCTTCTCCTTCATTATAAAGAAGACGTTTTACTTCGCGTCCTTTGACTATTTGTTCATGAATAATGTCTTTTGCATCATTCGGTGTAACATCAACATAAAAAGAATCTTCGGGCAGAACTTTAACAATCGGTCCGCGTTCACAAAAGCCGAAGCAGCCTGTTTTTACAACCTGCACTTGATCCTTAACGCCGTTTTTCTCGGCTTCTTCTTTTAACTGCGAAAAAAGTTCTATACCCTTGTTGGACTCGCAGGCTGTTCCGCTGCAAACCAGAATATAATGGTTATACGCCATTTTTGCTCCCCTTTAATTATTAATAATATCGATAGCAGGTCTGTCCAGAATATGACCGTCCAGAAGTTCCCTGCCGATTAAATGCTTTGTAATAATTTCCTTTACAAGCGCTGTATCAACATTTCCGTAAATAACCGCAGGCATACCCGGAACAATTACATCTATAGTGGGTTCGGAATGACAAAAACCCATGCAGCCTGTCTGCCTGACATGGCATGTATCTACAAGTTTGTGTTCATCAAGACCGACAATAAACGCATCTAAAATTTGTTTAGCACCGGCAGCGATACCGCATGTTCCCATACCTACAACAATTTGAATTTCCTTGCCTTCTACATCTCTTTTTCTGAGATCACCTTTTTTAGTGTCACGCAGTTTTCTTAAATCGTCTAAACTCATCTTTGCCATATTATCACTCCTTTTTATTCTTCGCTTTCCAAAGATTCTAAATATTCCTTAAGTAATACTAAAGAACTGACTTCTTCGAATCCGCCGATTACTTCGGCAAGTTCCGATTTACAGATCTCATATTCGTTTTCTGCTCCATTTTTATGTTTTTTGCGGTTTAAAATAATTTCCGCATTACTTTCAAACATCAATATCGTTCTGAACATCCCCGAAATATCACCTGTTGGGGGTATATCAACATTTTTTATGTCGAACCAGGCAGTCACAATTGTACCTTTTCCTTTTTCCGATTTTATATCCCAGCCGCCGTTTGACTGTTCGGCAGTCTGAATCAGAAAAGGAAGCCCCAAACCAACCTTGCGGTTAGGATGTTTAATTCCATCAGTAACAAAAGGGTCTACCGCTCTTGCTAATTCCTCCTTTGTCATTCCCTTTCCATTGTCCGTAACAAGGAAACGAAACTCTGTATCGCTTTCGGTTACTGTAAGCTCTACTCTTTCTGCTCCTGCTTCAACAGCATTCTGCGTTATATCGGTAACCAAATCCGCCAATGTAAAGTGCATTAAAAAATCTCCGATTTTTTAATGCCGGGAGTTTTCGCTGCGCAAAAACTCCATGTTATTTTTACAAACATAAAACATCGATTTTTTAATATTAAACATTCTGGTATTGGGCGATGATCCCGGGAATCATATCCTTGGAAAGCTTGCCAAAGGTATCTGTTCCAACAGTTAAAAGCGGCGCAAGACCGCAGCAGCCGACACATCGTACCGGGTCAACCGAAAATTGTCCGTCTTCTGTAACTGCATTTGGTTCCAGCTTTAAGAGTTTTCTGGTTTCATCGATTAAATCCTGAGCGCCCTTAAGATAACAAGCGGTTCCAAGACAAACAGAAATTCTGTGTTTGCCGGGTTTTGTTGTCTTAAAAAAGTGATAAAACGTAATAACCCCATACACACGGGCAAGGGGAATCCCGGTAAGCAGGGATAATTGCTCTGCTGCAGGACGGGAAATATAACCAAAAATTTCCTGGGTTTTATGGAGAATCATGATAAGACTCCCCGGTTTAAGCTTCCATTCTTCTATAAACGACAGTAATTCCTGGGGAAAAGTATAATCCCCTTCGGTTTTAACATTTTGTGCCATTTGTCCCCCTAATTCAGTTTATTACGGTATTGTATAGGTTTTAAAGAAGGTTGACAAGTGCCGTGAAATATCACGGTGCCGAAAATCCTGCTGTTAGTGTTCTGTAATATTCAAATGTCACAATGTAAGTTAAGGTAATTCCTTGTGCAATAAGGAATTACCGCATTTTTTATTTTGCAAACCGAATATTACAGGACACTAACTTTTCCTGCTCTTTATAATTAACTGGAAAATGCCGAAAATTTGATAATCTTCTTATATAAGGCGGTTGATATGGCAACAAAATGTGTCTATTGCGGAACAACAAAGTTCGGCCCTGGCTGTCCTAGCAGCTTAAATGGACTCCATAAACATAATACTGATGAAAAAAAATGCATGTTTTGCGGAAAATCCGCATATGGCAACGGATGTTTGCAGGCTCCTACACGAAAACATATACACGGAAGCGGCGCAGGAAAATGTAAATATTGCGGAAAAATAGCAAGTAATACCATGGGTTGTCCGCATAGTCCTAACAGAAAACACGAGACCTGACAGAGCGATTGCGGTCTTTCCGGGTTATTTTGTGGACTTTTATCCGTAAAAAGGACATAATACTGTAATGACCGCAGTAAATATCGCAGAAAATTTCGATTTTTCTTCCATTAAAAGGCAAGAACTCTTTTTAAATCTCCAAAAAAACGGGATTGATTTTGTAATTGCCCATTCTGCTGCTATCAATCTTGAAAAAAATAAACCTTTATTTTCTACCGGAGAAAAAGCGTCGCGGTTTTATATTCTAACCCACGGAGAAATCCGCGTTTTTAAAAAAAATACTGACGGCAGCGAAGTAGAAATGGCGCGGTTTGCCCCGGGTGATACAATCGGCGATTTTGACTTTGCAAGAAGCGCAAATTATGATGCAAATGCCGAAGCAGCCGAAGATTCCAGGCTTATCGCATTTCCTGCAGCGCCAGATTCTAACGAACCTTTATCGATTGATTCTCTTGCACAAAAAGATCCGGACACTGTTTGCTGTATTCTGTTAAACGCAATTATAATGATGACAGGACGCATTAAATCGACACGTAAACTAATCCTGGAAAATATGACATGGGTACAGGAACTTCACAGGCGGGCTTATGAAGATCCCGGCACAGGGCTTTGGAAACAAATTATGATCGCAGATGAAATTACAAGCGTTTTAAAAGATCCTGCTGCTTTAATTATGCTTAAACCCGATCGTTTTAAAATTTTGGTTGACTCCCGCGGGCATAGCGCCGGAGATGAGGCAATGATCAGAATTGCGATAATCCTAAAAAACTTTTCCAGAAAAATAGGACAGTGCTGGGCATTGCGTTTTAAAAGCAATGAAGTTGGTTTAATTATAAATAACTGCAATGCATCAAAAGCAAAAGAAATAACATGGGAACTTTCCGAAGTTATCTCTGAAATGGAACCTGTGCCTGCAAAAGATGATTTGGATGAGTTTGTTTTTTCTGCAACAATTTCCTGGGCTATTTGGCCGGACGATGAAGTAGAATGGGAAAATTTATTTTCCGGAAATTATTCGCTTCTCCTTGATACATGGAAAGAAGGCGGCAATAAAATAATCCATTATGTCAGAGCAGCATAATCATGAAAAAAAATGAACTATCTGTTATGTCCGAAGAAATGATTTCATCTTTAAAGAAAACTGCGCTTTTTTCTGAATTAACCGAAGAAGAATTTACTGCCATATCGCAGGTGTTAAAGCCAATTCATGCAAAAAAAGAAGATATAATTTTTAAAGAAGGAGATTCCGGCGATGAAATGTTTATTCTTCTTTCCGGTAATCTGAGCGCATCGGGGCTTCAGTCCGACGGGAATCAACGCTGGCTTTTTAATATTTATCCCGGAGAATTTTTCGGAGAAATGTCTATAATTTCTCATGAGCCGCGTTCTGCAACAATTACTGCCGCAGAAGACTCTGTTGTAATGATGCTGCCTTCCAATGATTTTTACGAAATAATTACACATAACTCGATAATTGGAATAAAAATTCTGCGTATTATAAGCCATGTGCAGAATCAATGGCTGGATCAGTCATCAAAATCTTACAGTGACTTAATCCGATGGGGCGAGACAGCGCGCCGCAGAGCTATTACCGATGAAATGACAGGTCTTTATAACCGCCGATTCCTGGAAGAAACCATTAAAGAACGTTTCAGTAATTCTTCCATGAATTTCCGTTTAATCTCTTTATTGATGATGGATCTGGATAAAATCCACGGCATTAATAATACTCATGGAACAAAAGCCGGAGACCTTGTTATTACTGCCGCTTCTAAAATTATCACTTCATGCCTAAGACCCGGAGATATTGCAGCGCGGCTTTCCGGGGATGAGTTTGCTGTTCTTCTTCCGGATACTGCTAGGGATGATGCTGTAATAGTCGCAGAACGGATAAGAGAAAAAATCGAAAAGCGGCAGGTAGAGGTTCCTGCATCTGCCGGTTCGCCAGAAACAACGGTAATTAGTACGCGAACAAGCATCGGCATTGCAATTTCGCCGCTTCATGCCAACACTGTGGAAGAACTTGAAGAAGCTGCCGACACCGCGCTGCGAAAAGCAAAAGAACTCGGCAGAAACAGAGTCGAAGTTTTTAAATTAAAGTTCGATTAATGTATTTAACACGCCTAGTTCATACGAAGATGTCTTGTTATCGGTACGGCACCAGCCGGTAAGACCGTTTTCGCATAACACACGGACATATAAGACAGGCTCTCCGTCTGTCCAGTATTCTATTATTCTTGTTTCTATCACCTGTACTTTTGTATTTTCTTCCAGCTCGGTAATTATCTGTGCGCCAAAAAAAGGATTCTGGCGAAGATAAAGTCTCATTGTTGTACTGTGAGTTGCGCGAAATTCGGATATATCCGGAACTTCAGCGAATACTTCTCCTTTGATAAATTCTCCCCAATCCGGCTGAAATATTATTGATCTATATCTGGTAAAATCATTTTTTCCAGGATGTTTTACAAAGATAGACGGATTCTCGAAGCTGGAACTTTCAAGTTTCCACTGCTCATTTTTAAATATATGCAGTGTGCCGCGAAAACGTTCAATATCAATACTGGTTAAATCCTGCAATATAAGGCTATATTCTGTTCCATCTCTGTAACGAAGGGATGTCAATGTAATATCTGCAGGATAAGATTGTCTTGGTCTGGGTATTGTGTATATAAGATGTACATTCAACGGAATACCGGAGATGATTATCTCCTGTCCTTCCTGACGTTTCCCGTGCCTGTCCAGCGACAATGAAATTATTTGCCCTGTATAGGAAGAATCGAAAGTTATGGAAACATTTGCAGGTATTTCTATATCCTCTATTACCAAATTGTGCGAAGCTTGCTCTGTTTCAAACATTTCTACATCTAATACGGCTCCCCATCCAGTGGCATAGTGCTCGCAGAGAATAATACAAAAATGTTTTAATTTTATTTCGCCGTACTGGGTATTTATAACATGATTACCCAGAACTCTGCCGGAATAATACCCTTTTATCCCGGCAATCCGAAGCAATAGCCTTTCAGGAGAAAACAATGTAATCTTTTGATCAGAAAACCTTATCGTTGGAAAGATATAAAATAGTAAGGATATAACAAGAACAACTGCCGCCAAAGACAAAAGAATTATATTTCTGTTCTTTTTATCTTTTTCATTCTGAGAATCTTCTTTGTTGAATTCCTCGTAATAATTTGACATTTAAAACCTTACAATTACACCCCGCGTTCCGCTGCCATCTTGTTCCCCATGTCCCTTAACATATATTTCTGTATCTTTCCGCTTTGTGTCATTGGGTAACTATCGATAAAAAACACGTACTTTGGTGTTTTAAAACGTCCTATTTTACCTCGGCAGTAATCACGCACTTCTTCTTCTGTCATTGTTACATCCGGTTTTAAAATAATAAAAGCGCCGACTTCTTCGCCGTATTTTTCGCTTGTGATGCCTGCTACTTGCACATCTTTAACACCCGGCATTGTGTATAAAAAGTCTTCTACTTCTTTAGGCGAAATATTTTCTCCGCCGCGAATAATTAAATCTTTTATACGCCCTGTAACTTTAAAATTGCCGTCTGCATCTTTAATTCCCTGATCTCCTGAATGAAGCCATCCGTCTTTATCGATACATGCTTCTGTAGCTTCGGGCATTTTGTAATAACCTTTCATTGTATTGTAACCTCGGCAGCAGAACTCGCCGTGCGTGCCATCGGGGCATTCTTCGCCAGTCTCGGGGTTGCGGATTGTAACTTCGATGCCCGGTAAAGCTCGGCCTACTGTTTCAACTTTTACGATAATATCATCATCGTAACTGGTCTGCGTCATTACAGGAGATGCTTCTGTTAAGCCGTAACAGATTGTAACTTCTTTCATATACATCTGGTCGATAACTTGCCGCATTGTTTCGATTGGACAAGGTGAACCTGCCATGATACCCGTGCGCAAGCTTGAAAGATCAAACATTTTAAACATTGGGTGATTAAGCTCTGCAATAAACATTGTAGGTACGCCGTAAACTGCAGTGCATTTTTCTTTTTGTATCGTAGCAAGTACCAGTAATGGATCAAACCATTCAATAAGAGCGGCAGTAGAACCATGCGTTACAATCGCCATCATTCCCAATACAAGGCCAAAGCAGTGGAACAACGGCACAGGAAGACAAACTATATCTTTTTCTGTTAAACGCTGATTCTCGCCGATATTCCAGCCGTTGTTCAGAATATTTCTGTGAGTTAACATTACGCCTTTTGGGAAACCTGTAGTACCGCTTGTATACTGCATGTTTACAACATCGTTTGTATTTAAAGAAGCTTCGATTTCACGTAACGCAGCGGAACCGGTATGCTGACCTAACAATAAAAGTTCGTTAAAACTGAACATTCCCCTGTGTTTTTGCTGTCCGATATGCACAATGTATTTTAAAAACGGAAATTTTTCTGAATCAATATGTCCGCGCTGAGACGTTTTTAATTCGGGCACAAGCTCGTTCACCATTGCAATATAATCAGAATCGCGCCAGCCGTTTGTAAGACAAAGGCATACCATATCGGATTGTTTTAAAACAAATTCAAGTTCATGCGTTTTGTAACCTGTGTTAATCGTAACAAGCACAGCGCCGATTCTTGCGCAGGCAAAAAGCACAGTATTCCAATCGGGAACATTAGTTGCCCAGATACCTACATGATCGCCTTTTTTTACTCCCATGGATAGAAAACCATTTGCAAGATCATCTACCCTTTTATTAAATTCAGAGTAAGTAAAACGAAGATTACGATCGGCATAAACGATAAAATCACGATTTGGATCAGCTTCGGTTTTTTCGCGTAAAACCTGACTCAGAGTTTTTTCTATATATTCCATGTTTTTTTCCTTTAATTAATAAAAGCTTATTAAACAGGCGTGTAAATAACTGCCAGAATTTTTACAGGATTATTATCTGCGGAAAAAACTCTGTGCGGTACTATTGAATCGTAATAAACACTGTCACCTGTTTTTAATGTTTCTTTATCGCTGCCGTATTCCAAAGAAAGAGTTCCTTCCATTATATAGATAAACTCCTCGCCCTCATGTGCAGATTTTTCCTGCTTGGCATCAGCTTGAATTGTTACAATAAACGGCTCCATATGGCGTCCTGTTTTATCGGAAGCTAGAGCATTAAAACTCATGCCGTGATGACCTTCAGAAACTGCACCTTCGGGTATACCTGTTTTAAAACGGGTAGAAACTGCAATATCCCCTGCTCTGCAAATTACTGGACCTAGTTGTTCGTGATCGTCAAGCAGAGTGCCAAGGCGTACGCCTAGACCTCTGGATATTTTAATAAGCGGAGCAAGATCGGGAATAAACCCGTCATCTTCGATTTTGGCGATAAGGTTTACCGAAACGCCTGAGCGTTCGGACAAATCTTCACGGCTAATTGAATAGGTTTTTCTAATTTCGGCGATACGTTCGCCCGGTGTGTTCTTTGCCATGATGACATTATAAAGGTTTTTGTCAGGGTTAACAAGTACCTTTGGCATTTTTTAATTCCAGGAATGCTAATTCCAAGGAACGTTAGTTCCAAGTGACCTCATATATCAAAGGTGTTTCCAGTACCAAAAGATCGAGTAACGGTATATCAAAGGAAGCCCGTCTGCCGGAAAAAGTTCCTCCCCTTATATTTGAAATTGTACCAGGAAAATCAATTGCTGCACGGATTCTGGATGATGAGATTTCATCGCTAATTACCCTGTTGTAAAAAGAAGTAACAAGTTCCAGATATTCACGTTTAGTCATTTCTTCGCCCGTTGCAATCGGAGCCATGAGCGCATTTAAATAATCAGAAATTTCTGGGGAAAGAAGATCGAGAATTTCAGGGCCATTATTACGGTTTATATTGATAACACACCGTCCGCCTCTTTGCCCCTGTTCAAAAACAATAAATGTGTTTTGTGTATTCCGTTCAGATCCTGCCGATGCGAGAAAATCATCTATCCGGGAAATATTAACCTGTCCTTCCATGGAAGACGGACTTATATTTCTAAACGATGCCGATGAAATACCAGGCGCTTCGGACATTCCCCGTGTTATGGAAGGAGCATCCAATATAATACCGGCTTGTCCGCCTGCGTTAGAAAGCCTTTGTATCAATGCAGAAATTCCGGGTTCCAGTGACATATTTACAGATAAAACAGCAGACCCGTTTGCATTTATCGATCCGTTAATCCGCGCAGAACATGAAAAAAGGGAAAAAATCAAAATCAAGAAAACAAATTTAATAATTATCAATCTCATTATTTAAGAATACTATAAATAATTGAAAAGTTACACAGTTTTTTACTTTTTTACAGCAACTTTATATTACTTTTTGTGTCAAAATGTCAAAGGGTGTTTTTATACTCATAAAAAAGGAAAATTTGGAGGAGAACATGTCTGTTCCGTACACTGAAAAACCCTGGGAATTTCTGAAAGATTACCAGGGTAAAAACTTTACAGGTCAATGGCCTACACTTCCGGAAATGTATAAAATTTCCGTTTCCCGGTTTGCCGGGCGTCCTTGCTTTACTGTATATGAGCCGGACAGGATTAGCCTTACTTATACTGAATCCTTAAAATTGATTGAATCTACTGCAAGATGGCTGCATCAAAAAGGAATACGCAGAGGTGACAGAGTTGCAGTTACAGGAAAAAATGCGCCTGAATGGTCAATTGCATATTTAAGTGTGCTCTTTGCAGGAGGCGTTGTTGTTCCTATAGATTACCAGTTAAAAAACGAAGAAACCGATCTTTTATTAAAAACATCGGGAGCGCGTATTTTATTTGTTGATGAAGAAAAACATGAATATTATCTTCAGAATAAAGGCGCACTGGAAATAATAGTATCACTTAAAAAAGGTCTTGGTTGTTACATCTACGATTTAGACGGACCAAGTGCAGAAATTGAACAGCCGGTAGAATCCGATCTTGCGGCAATTCTTTTTACTTCCGGCACAACCGGTATTCCAAAAGGCGTTATGCTTACTCATAAGAATCTTGTTTCGGATTGTTATCTGGCACAGGGAACACCGCTTATTATTCTGCCGACCGATGTTTTTTATGCGATTCTTCCCATTCACCATTCATACACAATGCTTGCGGTGTTTATAGAAGCTATTTCTGTCGGCGCCGAAGTTGTATTCGGCAAAAAGATGGTAACATCGCAAATTTTAAAAGATTTAAAAGAAGCGCAGATTACAATGCTTTTGGGCGTACCTATGCTCTTTAATAAAGTTCTTGCAGGAATTATGCGCGGATTAAAAGCAAAAGGACCTGTTGTTTACGGTTTAATATCTTTTATGATGGCAATATCCGGATTTATTAAAAAAGTATTTAAAAAGAATCCCGGCAAAAAAATGTTCAAGTTCATTCTTGATAAAGCAAGTTTAACATCGATTCGCATTTGTATTTCCGGCGGCGGTCCGCTCGCTCCGAGTGTATTCAAAAAATATAATCAGCTTGGTATTGATTTTGTTCAGGGGTACGGTCTTACAGAAACATCTCCTATCATTGCTATTAATCCTGTTAAACAATTCAAGGTAAAAAGCGTAGGACGCACTTGCCCGCAGGTTGATATGAAGATACTTAATCCCGATGAACGAGGCGTAGGAGAGGTTATTGTTAAAGGACCTATGGTCATGCTTGGTTATTATAATATGCCGGAAGAAACTGCAGCTTCATTTACACCGGACGGTTATTTAAAAACAGGCGACCTTGGTTATTTGGATAACGAAAATTATCTGTACCTTACAGGACGGGCAAAAAACATGATTGTCACAGAAGGCGGTAAAAATGTTTATCCGGAAGAAATTGAAAACGAATTCCAGTTATTCGAAGAAATCGATCAGATTCTTATCCGCGGATATATCATGGACGAAAAAATGAAAACCGAAGGTATAGAAGCGCTTGTATATCCAGCCCAGGAATTCAAAAATGCAAAAGGTGAAACTCCTTCCAAAAAAGAAATAAAAACCAGAATAGAAAGTATCATTACCGAAGTAAACCAAAGGCTTCAGCCATGGCAGAAAATTAACAGAACCACAGTTCTGGATCAGGCTATGGAAATGACCACGACCAAGAAGATTAAGAGGAGCAATTTGTAAAAAGCTCTGACATGAACCACATGAGCTCCGGCTTGTGTGGTTTGTGACATTAACTGAGATCAATAGCTGCTTTTTTAATTATTGGAAATATTGTCTCTCTTGAAATATTAGCAAAGATAAGCTACAATAAAAACACTAAGGAGATATTTTGAGAATTTATTTGGATATTTGCACTTATAACCGCCCTTTTGATGACCAACAACAGTTAAAAATTAAGCTGGAGACTGAAGCAAAATTGTTTATTCAACAAGGTATATTATCAGGTGCTTACGATTTAATTTGGTCATATATTCTAGAATATGAAAATAATCAAAATAAGCTTATAGATAGACGCAACGCAATTCACGACTGGAAAAATATCGCAAAAATACACTGCACAGAAAACGAAGAAATTATAAAATATGCAGAAGGTCTAGAACGGTATAACATAAGAACAAAAGATGCTCTGCATATAGCATGCAGCATTTATACCAAATCAGATTATCTTATAACAACTGATAGGCACTTATATAATCTTAATTTTAATAATATTAGGATAATTAACCCATTATCTTTTTTAAATGAAGTGGAGGATTAAAAATGAATGCAGAAATGACTTTGCGAAACGAAGGAATGAAAGTATTAATTAATAATTTAGGACGTGTCGAAGCTGAACGGTTTATTAGCCTCATTATTCGTGAACCGTTTGATTATACTGAATGGCAAAGGAACTTGTTTAATAATTTATCTGTAAAAGAACTGAGTAATATTGCGATGAAGGAATATGAAAAGGTATCCCGAATTCAAGCAGCAAGTGCAATGAAAACCTGATAAGGTGTTTTGAAGTCTAACAGCTTCATAGGTCTATTATTAATATATTTTGCGATTCTATTCAAGTCCCATTGGGAAACATTTTTCCAGTCAGTTTTCTTGGGATAAAATCTTCTAATGATACCTATAATGTTTTCTACTGTTCCTTTTTCCCAACTGTGATATGGATTACAAAAATATGATTTAGTACCCAAAACTTTATTTGTACGTTCATGTAATGCATTTTCTAACCCATTATCATATGTTATACTTTTTCTTACTTTAGCAGGTAATGTTTCAAAAGCAATATCAGGAAGCAAAAGACGTGCTCTTTCATCATCCTGAAGAGTGACAGAATCAGCGATTAGTGAGATATATGCTGCAACAACACTTGTTTCTTTTTCAATTAGCATAAAAGTATTAGAGATATGGCTCTCCTGATGCTTCATCGCATCTTGTTTGAGAAAAAGTGTATATTCATTATCATTATCACAATTAAACTCACTAACTTTATGAGAATAGTCAAGTTTTTCAATAACAAAGTGATTGTTAAAATTATCAGGGGAAATAATAATCATTCAATAACCGAAGCATTGGCGGAGATGTTTCATTCGGTTAATTTGAGTTTCGGTAGGAGGTGTAAGGGCGGTTTGCCACATTTTCTTCCAATCAGACGGATCTTCTACGATAGTAGCCCTAATTGGTTTTATTTTATTTACTTTGCCTTTTTTTACTTTTATTGCCATAACTGCCTCTTTGTATAATATATCCCATATACTGGCTCTTTGTCAAGAAAAATAAAATTTGATTTTTAAACTTGTCACCCTACTCCCCCACTCTAATCGAATTAAACCAAGCGTTATTGTAAAACTCCAAATCATCGCCAAGGTCGTCGACAAGTTCGGTGATAAAAAGATCTTCTGCGGAATACCACGAGTTGCCGGTTTTGTAGGCGCGGGCGGGGATGTTTACAGTGGCGGGTAAACCAAGGGAATCGACAATTTCGGCGTAAATATCGGGGCGGTGGATGAAGTCGATGAACGTATGGGCGAGTTCAATGTTTCTTGAGCCTTTCAAGATGACCATATAATCGATATATGAGGGTCCGCCTTCTTGGGGGATAAAGAAAACTGTGTCTGCCAAGAGTCGGTCGTTGCCTTCTATTTCTTCGAAAACGACTTCGGGGAAGCCGTGTACTACCCAAAAATCGCCGTTTGCGTATCCTTTGCCGAATGCTTCAGAGTCAAATTTGACTAGGTTTGGTCTCCAATTTATGTTGATGAAATCTCTTACATCTGTGATTATTGCGGGATTTGTTGTGTTTACTGAATGTCCTAAGTAAACTAATGCGCCGCCCATTACTTCGCGCATGTCATCTAACATTGCCATGCGTCCGCGAAGATCGGTTCTGTTAAAGATTGACCAGCTTCTTTCAAAATC
>Ga0123356_10000689_pt1 | contig 37426 bp, 32 predicted proteins | sample TergutEmb28metaG_2_FD_92546 | JGI IMG/M metagenome (GOLD analysis project Ga0123356, IMG submission 92546) | Embiratermes neotenicus P3 segment gut microbial communities from Petit-Saut dam, French Guiana - Emb289 P3 | ecosystem: Host-associated > Arthropoda: Insects > Digestive system > Gut ...
CAATAAAAAACCAACCCTTCACACCCTACACTGTTCCAAGCGACCTAACTGGACGATATGGTCCAAACGGCCAAGAGTTCAATCTATACTACCAAGTTGAATTTAAAGGCCATTTCGGTGAAAGCTGGCAAGACTTTGGCGCTTATGCCATTCAGTCAAATTCAGGGTACACTGTTGTGTCAAGTACTGTTATAGGTCAAGGCACTAACCAAGTTAATGTTGCAGATTATGAAATTGGCTCTCAGCTGGATTTTCGAGTTAGAGCAAGTATTGGACATAAGTATAATGCTTTACATGACAGTTTAGCTGCTATGTTTTATCCCGGTCCAGTGTGGTCTGTACAGTTTACTCAGTTTGATTATGAGCAGAGTGATTGGAGCAAGGTTCAAACATTCACAATACCTGGTTCTGTACCAACACAAACAACAACCTTTACTACGCCACCTGTAACATCTGATGATAATAGTTCACCACAATTTCCAGATCAGACGCAACCATTCAATGGTATGTTTACCAATCCACTCTTTGTATTGGTGGTTAGTATTCTCTTAGGCGGCATAATTGTAGCTGTGGTAATGGTGACTCTTAGGCGGCACTTCAAAACTTCAACATTAGGCGGGGGTTTGTATGCGTAAATGTACTGTTTTAATGTTGATTACCTGTTTGGCTGCATCAAGCCTTATTGTACACACTGTTACGTCTGTGTCTGCGCAAGCAGGATACAAACCGTCAGCGCCACAAGTTATTATAAAACTTATGGGCTACGCCTATGAGGAGTCTTCTTCTACTGAAGCTGTTACGGATCCGTTTACTGGAAAAGACTATACAATCACTCATGCAAGTCCTCGTGTAGCTGATTGGTCCTTTGAGTTTACCGCACAAAAACAACCCTTTACACCCTACACGGATGTAGACGGTAAGACCCACGGTCTACGATACGTCGTTGAATATAAGAATCATCATGAGGGCGAACAGGGATGGAAAGCGTTTACCGCGTTTGCTCAATATGAGTCTCAATATACCACCATTACTCATACAGTAATTTGTAAATACAATCCGTACTCTCTTGATGATATTAATTCATTGCCCGATGGCTCCAAATTGGATTTCAGAGTAAAAGCAGAAGTGGTATATAGCAAAACTGCATACATGCCAGATAGGCTGATGCCGATTCCAGTTACTGAATATGTGCCTGTTGCGTCGAGCGGCTGGAGTAGTGTTCAAACATTTACCTTAACTTACGGATCTTCCTCGACAACACCTTCACAAACAGTAACTTTTCCATCTGTAACCTCTGATGGGGGTAATAGTCTACCCCAATCACCCGATCAGACACAACCAGCAGATTCTATATTCACTAACCCCTTCTTTACGTTAAGTGTTGGAGTTCTCTTAGGCGGCATTGTTGTAACTACGGTACTATTGGTTCTTAAGCGCCACCTAAAAACACCAACCTACACCAACAACCCAACACAAACTAACCCATCAAAAGTGAGGCACAAACATGCATAAGTATATTGTTTTACTGTTGATGACCTGTTTGGTGGCATCAAGTTTATTGGTGATTCTGCCTGCAAGTTTAGCCCAAACCAAACCCACTAAACCAACGTTAACTATACAACAAGAAACAGAGGGAATTTATCTTAAAATTAAAAACCAACCTTTCACGCCATACACAAATAGCAATGGTTATGAAATTAATCTATATTATCAGTATCGTTTCAAATCTATTCATGCTTCAGCAGATACTCCCTCTAATTGGCAAACTTCACAAATTGAGTTGGTGCAATCAAACTCGGAACATATTATGATACCTCTTAGCGGATGGGATATGTGGAATAATACTGATTTTCAAGTAAGGCTGTTGATAGGAACGTTTACAGTCAGAACACCAGCGTTTGGTTACAGTGACCCTGCTTTTGAAGGAGTTACAAGCGACTGGAGCAGTACTCAAACATTAAAAATTTATTGGCCAAACTCTTCATCCACATCAACTCCTCCACGCTCTAACAATCCAAACCCCTCATCGCCTAACCAACACGATGACGATAACCTTGGTTTGTTTGGTTTAGCTTCGTGGGCAGGTGTTGCGGTTGTGGTGTTACTTAGTGTTGTTGTTATATTGTTGGCAATTATTGCTGTGTCCTGTGTAGTACGTCAAACGCATGAAAAGTTAACAGATGTTTGTGCAGCGTTTAACTACTCACGTTGTTCTTTAAATAAAAGTGCAATATATTGCAATGTTGTTTGTAGTTTTTCATAGAGGTTAAATACACATCAAACACTAATGCTAAAACCACATCTGCCTTTTTAAATGGTTCAAACAGAGTTGTTAGCAGTGAAATAGTCGTTTAAAATGTTAGGGGTTATGGTTTTGTTTTTCTGATTTGATATAGATATCAATTTTCACTTGAGGAGTGTCTGTTTGGTTTAGGAACTTTGGGAGAGATCCTGTCCAGTGGGGCTTGGAGTTTGCAGTGTATCCGACTGTTTGAGCGATACCTCGCCATAGGAGGGCTTTGTCGTAGTCTTTTGCGTCTTGGGGCATGAATTCAAAGATTGACCGGCTAGCTATTATGACAAGTTTTTTTTTCATGCGGCTTATGGCGACGTTTATGCGGTTAAGGTTTAGCAGAAAGTCGCTTTCGCTTCGAACGTAGTCGGGGTCGCTGACTGTTGAGCTTATTATTATAAAATCAGCTTCGCCTCCTTGATAGCGTTCAACTGTATCTACACGTGTTCCACTATAACTGTCGGCAAACAAATTTTTGAGCAAACCCTTCTGGGCGTTGTGGGGGGTAATTACACCAACAGTTTCAGGGGATACACAGCGCACTATTGCATTAACAAGGGAGGCTTCAACAAGGTTTGATTGAAAACTTTCGGCTTCATCATGCACTATAAGTATAAACACATTTTCAGGTTCAAGCACTACCCCTAACCCGCCAGATTTAGGTTCAGGTAAAGTTAGGGTTTCTTTTTGATCAGAGTGAAAATTAATTTTATCTTTTTCATAAACCCATTCTTTAAGAAAGTCTGCAACAATTGAGTGGCATCTGTGACTTTCGCAAAGACGTTCAGTTGGAATATTGGCAGGATGAGCGCATTTTATTCGGTCAATACCTAAATCTTCATTGCGTAGTAGGCGTAAGAAGTCCATGGCAGAGAGGAAAGATGCTGTTTCTTCAAGGGTGCGGCGGTCTTCTTTTTCCCAGTTGTGTGAGACAATTGGGGGCAGTTGTCGGTGGTCGCCTGCTATGAGGATTTGACTGTTTTTTGTTAGAAAACTTCCTGACAAAATGAGTTCAGGTACGCGCATCATACTTGCTTCATCAACTACTAAAAGATCAAAGAAGCCCTCACCCCAAGGAGGCTCGTTTTCACCGATTTTTTTCATAAGGCCATACAAACTTGGAGGAGTTAAACATAAAATCAGTGGATCCGCAGTGTTGGCTGTAGATGTGTTAGGGGTTAAGGTTGTTTGGTTCATCAAAAAACCTGTTAGTTCTTCAACGAGGTTTTTGTCTTCGTTATAGTTAAGGTAAGTGACGCCTGGTATAGGTTTGATTGAAGCAGTGCTGCTGCTTAGCACTCGAAATATTTGCAGGTTTTTAAGTTCTTTACCGCCTGCGTTTAGGTATTCTTGTCTGCAACGGGCAAGTTTGGTGACAAATTCTTGTATGGCCTTGTGTGTTGGGGCGACCATGAGCACGCGACAGTTAGAGTTGAGGCTATGGGCGGCTATGTGTGCTAAAACAGCTAGTTGTAAAGTCTCTGTTTTTCCGGTGCCAGGGGGTCCTTGGAGCATGACTATGGGTTCTTTGCCAAAAATGTGGTCAACAAAACGAGCTTGTTCAGCTTTTGGGGGAAAACATTTGTTAGTGGTCCAGTTTAGAAAATTTGTAGCTCCAACGGTAGGCAGTGCAGTATGTGTGGAACTAGGGGTTTTTCCTGTCAAGTAATCAGTCAAAAGCATGTAGAGAGGGTTATTATTTGCATGATCAAGACATTTTGCAGCCCTATCAGATATTATGTCATCTACTATTTCGTCAAGGATGTAGTAACGACCTTGTTCAAAAAGTTGGGAGTATTTGTTAGATTTAGCTTTTACAGGATCTGTGGTTGGTAAATTATGCCAGGCACTGTATTTATCGCCTCTGCCTTTTGGCCAACTGACCACTTTTAGGGTGATTTCAAATTTTTGTATGTTGACTTTATCAACGATGGCGCGAGCTGATTTTTCAACTTCGGAGGGAGAGCGTTTTTGAATTTCTTCAAATTGACCAGACGCGTTTTGGATTAGCTCTGTTACAATCATCCAGTCGCCTGAACTTGAGTCATCAGAGCCTTTAATTCTACAGGCGTTAGCAACGCATTCAGTTTTAGGTAATCCAATGCCTTCATAGACAAGTTTACCGTGTATTATAAAGTCTTTTTCAGATTCAAACACGTTTGTACACTGAAAAATTAAAGATCTGCCAGAGGCGACGCGTTGGTAGGGTAGTAATGCGTAGTGCTGGTATATTTCTTGTCGTTTAGAAAAGTATTCCAAGTCAAGAAATTCTCGGCAACTACGTTCAAGAGTTGAAACCCCTAACGTGAATTCTGCTATAGTTGGAACGTCAATGGGTTTTTTGCCCAAACGACGGTTACGGATAGATAGGGATCGTTCAATATGTTCTAGGGATAGGCAAATTTTTTGTCCCATAAGGTTAAGTTCTTCATCAGTTATACGGCGGCTTTTTTGGGGGTAGTCGCACCATTTGCGTTTTTCTAGGAGCACTTTGAGGGCCCCTTTTTCTTGGTAATTGTCAAGTCGGCCTTTGGCGCCCCAGATGTATTCAATAGGCAGTTGGTTGCTAAATCGGGCACGTGCGGGGTAGTAACCGTCTTTTTGTATTAGATCGTCTCGTAGAAAAGCTATAGAACCATCAGAGTTTCTGTTGAAGGGTAAAGTGTAATTAAATAGTCCATCACGAAAAACTCTGCTTAAGTCAACAGGGGTGTTGTCTTTTCGTTTGGCGGTCCAGTTGTTACGATCAAAAAAGGCTATTTGTTCAAGAATGGGCATAAGGCCGTTGCTGTGGAATTTTAGGGCTTTTCTGCGTTGGACTTCATCTTGCAGTATGGAAAACATGGGTTGGTCAATTGCTTGTCTTAACCCTAAGAGGTCACGAATAGCTCGGGCACTTATGAGGGAGGGTTGACGGCGTACAGCTTTCATGAGGATGTCGCGTTCTTGGTGACTAAAAAAATAGAGGTGTAGGGGTGCTTTATCGGGGTTACCTGTTTCGTTTGCAACTTTTTGTATGGCATCGGTTAAGTCTTTAAAGAAGACTTCTAGGAGATCTTTTTCTTGGTCAAGACATGCTTGGTGGTCATCGGGTAAAGTGTGAACAACATGGGAGATACTGGGAGGTTCTCCGCGGTACCGGGTACAATTCACTCGGGCACTAATCAAAGAAACTATATCAAGCATGTAATCCCATTCAACAAAAAGATAAATACGAATCAAACTATCAGGAGTAGACATTAAAAAAGCATCATTACCCAGGGCAACATTATCCTCAGGAAGACTACCATAACCAGTACCTGTTAACCAGGGCATCCAACGACTTTTACTTGCATAAAGACCCCCAGGACGAATACCACTTATCATATACTGCGCACGCTCAATTAACCAATCCAATTTAGAACCAATAACAGGATCAGTGGATAACTCGTGCACTTTCTTAGGATCATTTGCAGGAATATTTTTGAAATCATAAGGACGCAAACTGTAAGCATCAAACACAGGCTTAAGCTTAGCCAAATCTTCAAGCCTTAAAACACCATAATGCCTAAGAGCCTTCTGCTCACCCCGACTAAGATTAAGCAAAGCGATACTTTCATTTTCTATAGCAGAAATAATACAACATTCATTAAAACCACATGGATCACACCTTACACACAATTGAAACTCTACTTGCTCCAAAGGCGTCTGACGAATACGATTCAACTCACCATGCTCAGAAAGCAACCGCTCAACATCTTGAAGCAAAGGACCCAACTTAAACCTTGGCAGATTCTCAGGAGTAAGAGTTTCAAGACAAGTCTCACGATTAATCACCCCACCTTCAATCTCAACCTTAGACACCAAACCTCCAAGAGCTTGAGAAAGCAATAACGCATAAATTGCCACTTGAATACGATGCGTAGTCTGCTCTTTCCACGAAGCCTTAAGCTCAAAAATACGCACAACCACTTTCCCATTTTTAGACGGCCAAATCACAATTAAATCAGCTATACCCCGTATATCCCACACTCCAATGGGACCTTTCATGGGCACTTGATAAAGCAAAACAGGACGATCATCAAGGGGTTCTTCAGCCATAAGTTGAGTTTCAATAATTTGACGTAGCTCATTTAAAGAGTCAACAGCTTTCGCCCAACTATCAAGAGAAGGATCATACCGAGTAAAGTCATGATAGTTAACAGCTTTTGCTTTTAACTCAGAAATTTTTTCTGTTTCAAACAATTTACCTGTCTCATAAAGCAGAGAACTTGTAGGGTTAAAAGCTTCAGGCCATTTACGTTTCTTCACAGCAGCTTTATCGGCAATTTTCAGTTTAAAAAACCTAGGACAACAATTAAAACGAATATATTCAGCTATACCTGACGCAGTTAAAGAATCACTATTTTGATCCCCAACCTCTTCATCCACATAAGAAAAACCTGTGTTTAGGTCTATGTCACTCAAATTTTTGTTGCCTCTTCAAAGTAAGTTTGTCTATAACAATATGACCTTATTGTATTTAGCAATAGTTTAAACCAAAGACGCAAAACCATAAACAACACAACAACAAATAAAACAAGCAGGAAAAAAGATGCCAAACCCAGCTAAACCCATAAAACAAGTAACCCTTGACAACCTCCCCACAACACCCATAAAACAAAACCCTAAAACAAACCCTGCAAACCAGAAAAAAATCAACATAACCCAAATGGAAACCAACACCAAAATTGACGAATTACACCTCAAAATCAGTTTCAAACTCGAACCCTCATGGCGAGCATTCTCCAAAATTAAAGCAAACCTAATCTTTGAAAACACAACAATTAACACCACACATATCAACGTACTTCAAGGACCCCTAGGAACAAACGAGCTAGAGTACAGCTGGATAATGGATACAAAAGGCCTATCAGAAGGAACATACCAGTTAAAAATAGAAATGTACGAAGAATGGCCTTCAAATGAGAAATTACATCAAACCAACCGTGAAATAACAGTAAAATATATACCACAAACACGACAAGCACGACTAATCAAAATTCCATTTATAAAAAAAGTCACAGGCCCAAACTTGGCAGTCATCTCAACCCAAGAAAAACAAATATACACAAACATACAAAAAGCAATAAAAAAAGAACAAAACAGCCAACGAGACACATAACAACTACTTGTTTAAGCTGATAATGTACACAAAAGATTTTCCACATATCCATTGCTTAACACAGTAAAACGACGTATTTACCGTCATGTTTATAAAAAATGTGGAACAGTTAGTTTTTTATTTTGAGTTGATTGCCACAGTGTGTACAGAAGGTTGTGTCAAGTGAAGCATGGGTACCACAGTTGGGACAAAAAGTGGTTGTGCTGTCTGTTAGAGTGCCGGGCTTGGGTTCTTTCATCTGGAAAAATGCGATTGCAACACCTATTATTGCTATCCACATGAGTAAAACACCTATCAAAATTACAGTAAGTATTGCACCAATAAATAGCAACTTACTTGCAGACGCAAATTCGCCTACACCTGAACGAGTAGCTAGCTCATTTAATGCACGTCTGACAAAGACCGTAGCAATTATAGCAAACACAATGATTACAACTAAAAGCAGAAATAATGTCCACAGATCTGATATAGGTGAAACAACTGAAAATGCTGAGAGGCCAATAGAGCCCATAATTGCCACTACAACGCCCATACGGGCATTGGTAAAGATGTTTTTTGCTTGGTAAAAGTTGCTTAAGCTCTGAATGCTTAGAAGAATGGCTATGAGCCCAACAATTCCTAAAATGCCATAAGTGTTAATGCCTGTTAGAAGGGTAATAGCTCCCGTAAATATTGTTCCAAGAGCTATTATTAATGCACCAATACACCCTAAATTTTTACTTGTTCTAAAGTTCATTTCATCCTACCTGATTCTTACATATTCAATACATGTTTTTTATTTCTTCGCTTTGAAAAATAAAAAAATTTTTGCAAGAAGATAAGTTATTGTTTGCTCTTTTTGTTAGGTGTTGTTTTTGTTGTAGAGTTCGGCTAGTTTTAGGATGGTTTCTTTGTAGACTGTTATTGCGTTTAGGTATTCTTCTATTTTTATGTGTTCGTCAAGTGTGTGGTCGAGGTGGGAGTCTCCTGGTCCGTAGGTTACGATGGGTAGGTTCATGGCTTTTCCTAGTAGGTTCATGTCGCCTGTGCCTGTTTTACGTAGGAGGGTTGCGGGTTTTCCTATGACTTTGCGGACGGATAGGGAGAGGGCGTGTACGAGGGGGGAGGCTTTGCTTGCTTCGAAGGGTTCTACGGTGTCTTGTATTGTTACGTTGATGTCTACTTGTGGGTTTGTGTTTTGATAGTTGCCGATTATTTTTATCATTTTGTCGTAGACTTGGGCTGTGGTGAATTGTATGGGTACGCGGACGTCGAGGTTCATTTCGGCTTCGAAGGGGATAACTGAGTCGCCTTGGCCTCCAGTCATTTTTACGAGGCATACTGTTATGGATGTGAAGGGGGTTTCTTTGGGATCCATGGAGGGGAAGGCGCATGCGGAACGGATTTTTTCCCAGAGTTTGTATGCTTTTTCAAGAGCGTTGTCGTAGAGCCAAGGTGTTGAGGCGTGACCTGTTTGGGTTTTTACAAGTATTTTTAGTTGTATTTGTCCTTTGTAGCCGATAGTTATGTTTTCAACTCCGCTTGGTTCGCCAAATATGGCATAGTCGGCTGTTATGCCCTCTGTGATTAAGTGTCGAACACCTTTACTTGTAGCCTCTTCTTCTACAACACTTGCTATTAGGATTTTTCCTTTAAAGTTGGGTTCTTTTGAGGCAGCTATAGCGGCCATGACCATGGCGGCTAGTGGTCCTTTTGCATCGACTGCGCCGCGGGCATAGATTTTTCCTTCTTCAACACGTAGGGGTACGTGACCTGCTACGGTGTCCATGTGACCGCAGAGCAGTATGACGGGTTTTCCATCACCTACAACACCGATAACATTGCCTATAGCATCTATACCCACTTCGAAGCCCATTTGTTTCATTTGGGTAGCTAAAAAATTAGCTATATGCCGTTCTTGCCCACTTGGACTGTAAATACCAAGAAGGTTAGTTAGAAACCGTACTGCTGCTTGATCTTTCATTTTCTTCTTCTCCTAAGGCTTCATCTAAGATTTTAATCACTTTGTCGATTTGTTCTTTGTTAATAACCAGTGGGGGAAGGATGCGTACTACAGTTCTGCCTGCATCTATAACAAGAGCGCCTTTGTTTAGGGTCTTCATTATCACACCGTAAACGTCGTAACGAAGCTCCATGCCAAGCATTAAGCCTAAGCCACGTACTTCTTTTACAATTTTATGTCTAGATGCAACTTTTTCAAGCTGGGATTTGAAATATTTTCCGTCAACTGCTGCTTTGCCAGATAGGTCTTCTGCTATTAACGTGTCAATTGCAGCGCATCCTGCGGCACATACAATGGGACTGCCGCTAAAAGTTGTTGAGTGTTCACCTACTTTAAATGTTGACATGAGGTCTTTTTGGGCAACAGTAATACCTATAGGTAAACCTCCGGCAAAGGGTTTAGCAAGACACATAATGTCAGGAGTTACATTCCAGTTTTGGCAACAAAAAAGTTTTCCTGTGCGTCCAAAACTTGTCTGCACTTCATCAAGAATTAATAGAACACCTTTTTCAGTACAAATTTCCCGTACCTGTTGGAGGTAATTGTCAGAGGGTACACGTATACCACCTTCACCACGTATGGGTTCCATGATTACGGCAGCCGTTTTATCAGTTATTGCTTCACGAATTTTATCAGAATTATCAGGCATAACATGTTTAACATCAGGTATTAGGGGCATGAAGGGTTCACGATATTTTTTATCCCAAGTTAAAGAAAGGGCACCCATGGTTTTACCGTGATAAGCACCCATTATACTGATGATTTCAGTTTTCCCTGTTGCTTTACGTGCAAGTTTTAGAGCACATTCTACAGATTCAGCACCACTGTTTGATAAAAACGCTTTATCAAGACCTTTAGGAGTTATGTTAACAAGTTTTTGGACAAATTCAGCACGCTTATCATTGTAGTAACAACTATGAAGAGTAATTAATTGCTCTGCCTGCGCTTTTATGGCAGCTACAATATTTGGATGACAATGCCCTAGAGCAGCTACACCATAACTACTGGCACAGTCAATGTATTCCTTACCGTTAATGTCCCATAATAGAGCACCTTTACCACGTGTAAAAACTAGGGGTTTTTTAGAGAAAACATTAGCCAGATAAAACGATTCAAGATCCATTATTTCTTTTTCATTCACTAGTTATCACTGTACCCACTTTGTGATTTAAAGCTAAAGTTATAGGTTGCCTAATAGTTCCTGAAGTTACAAGAACCTCTTTAACTCCTTGAGTGAGTGCTTCAAGACCAGCATGCACTTTAGTACTCATACCGCCACCAATTGTGGGCAAAACCTCTTTAATGCCGGCTACAGCAATTTTTGGCACACACTCACCGTTAAGAATTAAACCTTCAACATCGGTTAACAACAACAGTTTATCTGCTTTCAAAGACCCCGCAATAACAGCAGCAGTTCTATCACCGTCCACATTAAGAGGATCACAATTTGAGCTAAGAGCAATTGGAGTAACAATTGGCAGATAATTCTTTTCAAGCAATAAACTAAGAAGGTTAGTGTTTACCTGAGTTATTTTGCCTGTGTAACCACCATCAATTACCTTTTTACGCCCACGTTCATCAACAGCAACAAGTTTTGTTTTACGCTCAGCCCTAAGAAGGCCAGAGTCAAGACCACTTAAACCAACGGCGTTAATGCCTTGCGCTTGAAGGGCTAAAACAATTTGCTTGTTGAGTTTACCTGCCATAACCATGGTGTAAATTTCAACGGTTTCTTTGTCAGTATAACGACTTCTGAAGCCTTCAGGAGACATTATAAATTTTTGTTCTTTACCCAGTTTAGAAGCAATCTCTGTTACTTCTACACCGCCACCGTGAACAAGAACAACGCTGTGTTCCTTAGTTACCTCTTTTAAATCAGCTACAAGATCGTTTGACGCACCTTCTTTAAGGATACTTCCACCCATTTTAATTACTAACAGCATAGCAATCACATCGGATGGAACCCAGTGCTCTTAAGACCTGTGGTTTCGTCTACACCCATAAGTAAGTTGAGGCATTGAACACCTTGTCCTGAGGCACCCTTACACATATTGTCAATTGCAGAAAACATTAAGAGACTATTTGTGTGTTCATCTATTTCAAAGCCTATGTCACAAAAGTTTGTGCCAAGGGTAATTTTGGGGTCTGGAAGCTGATAGGGGCCTTTTTGGTATTTTACAAGACGTATGAAGGGTTCATTTCCATACATGCTACGGAGAGCTTTCCAGAGATCTTTATGGGTTAGGGGGTGTTTGGGATAAGTGTGAATTGTTGCCAAAATTCCGCGCACCATATTAACGGCGTGGGGTGTGAAACCGATTTTTACGGGTTGATTGTTGTTGAGGTTTGAGAGTTCTTGTTCTACTTCGGCTATGTGGCGATGACCAGTAACTTGGTAGGGGCGCACACCGCTGAAACGTTCAGGATGATGTGAGGCAGAGGTGGGTTTGCTACCACCGCCAGAGCTTCCAACTTTGAGGTCAACTGCTATTTTGTCAGGGTCGATCATACCAGCTTTGATTATTGGGGCTAAACCTAAAATGGCACTTGTAGCCATGCAACCAGGGCAAGCGACAAGTTTGGCGTTTTTGATTTCTTCACGGTGAAGCTCAGGTAGACCATATATGGCTTCTTTGAGCACCTCAGGATTGGCGTGTTTCCATCCGTAATAGGTTTCATATTCATGGGGATTTTTGAGTCGAAAATCAGCGCTCATGTCTATAACTTTAAGACCTGTCTTGAGGAGGTCGGGGATAAGATTTACGGAGCCCCCGTGGGGTGTTGCTGTAAAGATTACATCACAGTTTTTTTGAAGCTCAACTAGGTCTTGGGGTACAAATTTGAGTTGTGTTAAACCACGAAGGTTGGGGTGTATGTTGAAAATGTATTCACCTGCACTCTGGCGGGAAGTGACCATGGTTACCTCTACATGTGGATGTAAAAGTAACAGTCGCAAGAGTTCTCCGCCAACATATCCTGAACCACCGATTATTCCTATTCTCATCATGCTTATTTCTTCTTCTCCCTCTGGAATTGATTGCTTCATTAGTTAATTAGACTTTGAGCAGTCTTTAAGAGCGGAATTGCCACGTTTAGACCTGTTACGAGTCGGGTGTTTTCCCAGAACTCTGGACAGGAATTTGCCTCGTGAAACACAAGGGCATTTTTATTATTTTCTATATTTTCATCGATTATGTTTTTAACTTTCTGGTAAGAATTGGAACTTGCGTACATACTAAAAGTCTGCTCTAACTTGCTATTCCAAGCAGAAAAGTCTGTTAGACGTGTCTCGTCAGCTTTTATTTTCTGCACAGGCAAATAAGCTTGTGCTGCAAGATCAAGTTGTGCTTTTAGGAAAGCTTCATCTACATGTTGTTTATCAGAAACGTTAATCATTGCGTCAAGAGCAAAAATCCAAGCGTTATTACCTTCACCTAAGGTGTTGCCACATTTGATTGCCAAATCAGTTACACTTTGAGGTAGTTTAGCTTCAAATACCAAGTTTCCAAGAAAAGTATTTGTGCGAAAATCTTTAAACCCTGCACGTGCCAATGCTTTATTATGACAAGTTGCTTGCTTACCGTTTTCTTTGTAAACTATTATGCGCAGGTCATAGAACCATTTATTGACTAGTTCTTGAGCGACCACACCTATGGGATTGATGATGTTTGGTTTTGTTTCTTTTATATTAGTTAGGAGTTCTTCACGGGTTTTTGAGAGCATAATCATTTTACCATGAGTTCCAGCATCAGCTTTGATTACTATGCCATCGTTAATGGAGATTTCTGTTTGAAATAGGTCAGCTATGTCTTTTTCGTTGTGAATTTCTTTGTGGTTCTTCATGAAATCAGAGGCATCACAGGGCACAAATACAGTTTTAGGAACAGGTAGGTTGGCCTTCCAAAGCTTTAGCAGAGTACGCAGTTTACTGTAGCAGATAAATTCTACTTGACTGGTGTTTAAGGTTTTTTTACCTAGTGTTTCCATGATGTAGGATGCTTGGAGGCGTCGGTTTTTGCTTTGCGCCCGATTTAGTACAACTGCGGTTTGATTAAAGGTTTCAGTGTAGTCTTTGCCTTTGGTTTTAGCACTAAAGTCTTTTTTTGAAATTGTTAGAGCTATTTTGCGAAAAGGTATGAATTTGAGGTCTATGCCTAACTGTTGTGCGGTTTGCTTTATACCGGCTTCATCATTTTCTGAGCGTTCATAAAGAAGAGCTATGCTCATCGCGTTAGATTTTCCTTTCAAAAATTGACATCGTTATAAATAACAAAAAAGTTTGTTGTTGTTTGTTGACTGTTTATTCGCCCCAGTCTTCGCCTTCGATTGTTAGTTCTTGTAGGTCTATACAACCGTCTTGTATAGTTTTCACTTCGAGTTCAAGACCACATCCAGAGCAACTGACGATTTCGCCTTTCTCTGTGTCTGCGGGTATTTCTAGTTCGGCGTCACAATCGGGGCATTTTGATTTGAGGAACTTTGCTTCTTGTGTGTTTGGATTTGTGGGTTCTACCATTATTTGTTCACTTTTTATTGGAAATGAACGGTCTAATAAAAGTGAGCACCTTTTAAACATTGTGACTTAAATGTTACAGGCTAGCAAAGAAATGTTCCAAACGGCACAAAAAATTATGAAACAAAACACACAAACACAAAAGCCCATACAACAAATAAAACAGACAAAAAAAACGATAAACGTACTTTTAAGAAGTTAAAACTGCCGAAAACGTTAAATTCAAACACAAACTTTTTTACCACAGGTATAAAACAATGGATGAAACAGACAAAAAAATCATAAAAATACTAAAAGAAGACTCAAGAGCAGGCTATGGCGAGATAGGCAACCAAATTAACTTATCAGAAGGAGCCATAAGAAAAAGAATCAAAACCCTAACCGACGAGAGTATCATTCGCAAATTTACAGTAAAAGTCAACATAACCGAAGGCGCAGAAGCCATAACCCTGCTAACCGTAAACCCCGCCTACCCCACACAAGAAGTAACAAAACACATACAACTAATCCCCAACATAGAAACCATCTACGAAGTAACAGGCGAATACGACATCATAGCAGTCATAAGCGGCATGAACGTAGTTGAAGTCAACGAATGCATAGAAAAAATTCGACGCGTAGAAGGCATAACAAAAACCAACACCATGATAGTCCTACGCAACATTTAACCAACACACCTCTAAACAGGTAAACAAACAACTGTAGCCCATATACAAAGACAAACAGGAGCCTATAGAAGAGTTTACAACAACATTTTAAGCAAATATTAAAGCAAATAACGTTTAATTTAACGTCTGTTCCCGAAATGCTTATATTTTTTAGTTATAACCGTTCTCAAGGTTCGAAGCAAAATGATAGATCTTCACAGTGATATAAATGGAAGTCGAAAACATAGCTTCGAATACGGCTTTTATTATTGGTTTTATAATTAGCCCAGGACTGACAAGTTTGGATGTTCTGGGCGTGTAAGGTGTAGGATTATGGAAAATGTAAAATCTGACAAAAAAATTGTGGTTAAATTTGGTGGTTCAAGTCTTGCGGATCCTGAAAAGTTACTGAAAGCTGTAATGTCAGTTGTTTCAGAGGCTAAACGGGGCACCAAAATTGCAGTTGTAGTTTCGGCTATAGGTAAAACTACAGATATACTTTTATCCACAGCTAAGAATACTTCAAATGGCAAACTGGCTAAATGTGAATTAGATGACATTCTTTCCATGGGGGAACGTACAAGTGTTCGCATTTTTGCTGCTGCATTACGTAATAATGGAGTTGACGCGTGTTATTTTGATCCTATGGAGGATAAATGGCCAATAATTACAGATGATGTCTTTCAAAATGCGAATCCAAACATTAAAGAATGCAGTGAAAAGGTCAAGTGTCATGTTTTGCCACTTGTTAAAGAAGGCACAATACCTGTAATTGCAGGGTTTGTTGGTAAAACAAGAGAGGGAAAAATCACTACTCTTGGCAGAGGAGGAAGTGACACCACTGCATTCATTATAGGGGAAAGTATAGCGGCAGATCAAATTGTGCTAGTTACAGATGCAGAGGGCATAATGACAAGTGATCCTAAAATTATTGAGAAGCCAAAGCTTTTGTCAGAGATTAATGTTAACACTTTAGTAGGTTTAGCTGATTCGGGGGCTAAATTTATTCACAGTAAAGCCCTTAAGTATAAACCAAAGGATATTGATGTTAAAGTTATGAGCAATAAACACGATGACTTAAACATGCCAGGCACTCTAATTAAAGATGTATTATCATGGGAACTTGACGCTGAAATTGCCAGTTCAATACCTGTGGCCGAGATAACAGTTATCGGAGAAGGCATTTCAAATAATACCAAAATTATAATGGAAATGTTTGAAAAAGTCAGACAACACACCTCTTTACGTGGCATGTCAATGAATGCAAATTCCATCATATTTTACATAAATCAAGAAAATAATATAATAGAGCTCTTTAACCAAATTCACAAAATTACAATAGACAATAAGGAAACAATTGCCATGGCCGTTAAAAAAGACCTTGCCTTCATCCAAACAAGTGGCGTGGGTCTTGAAGAAACTCATGGCATCATTGGCAAAATCAGCGAAGACCTAAGACATGCAGGCATCAACATTTCAGGCATATTAACCATAACTTCAAGCATTTTATTGTTTGTAGATTGGAACGAAAAAGAAAAAGCGTTAAACCTCATCAAAAATTCATTAAAAACACAATAATAATAAGAGGCGGAATACTTGAATCAAGGCAAAAACAGACGAATAAAAAAAATCTTTCAACAAAAAGATAACCGCACAATAATTGTCCCCATGGATCATGGCGTAACCACTGGACCAATACTAGGTATAACTAACATACAACAAACAATTAACCAACTTGTTAAAGGCGGAGTTGATGCAGTTCTTGTTCACAAAGGTATAGCAAAAATCGTTGACACCACAGGCACAGGATTAATTGTAATGCTTAACGGCATGTCAAATCTTAATCCAAACATAAACAACAAAGTTCAAGTTTGCAGTGTACAAGAAGCTACACGACTTGGTGCTGACGCAGTTTCAGTACACATAAATGTAGGCGCGCCAGAAGAAGATAAAATGCTATCAACCCTTGGAAAAGTAGCTGAAGAATGTGACAAATTCGGTTTACCTTTACTTGCCATGATGTATCCTAGAGGACCAAAAATTACCAATGAACATGCACTAGAAGCAGTAGCTCATGCAGCTCGAATTGGCGCAGAACTTGGCGCAGACATCATAAAAACCAACTATACAGGAACAATAGAGACCTTTAAACAAGTTACAGAAAGCTGTCCAGTACCAGTTCTTATTGCAGGTGGACCAAAATGTAAATCTGTAAAAGAAATTTTGCAAACTACAAATGACGCTCTTAAAGCAGGTGCAGCCGGACTTTCAATGGGTCGAAACATATTCCAATGGGACAATCAAGCTTTAATGGTAAAAGCACTCTCAGCAATTGTACATAAAGGCGCATCTATAGAGCAGGCACAAAAAATTCTCGGTGAAAAACCTTGAAAGAACTCTGGATAGAAACTAACAGTAAACAAAACAACACGTCAACAAGTTTTGTTAATCAATACAGCGATGTAATAGTCGAAGAAGACAAAGCTTTTTTTGTGGCGTTAAAACAAGAACACACCATTTTATCGCCGTCATCCTCAAATTTTGAGAATCTAGATGTTAAAGGCAAAATTCTTAGAATTTGTATATCTGATAAGTCAACAGAAAACTTGATTGTTGAAGCAGCTGAAAGAGGCGCAAGTTATCTATTAATTAGTACTGCAAATTGGCGTGTTATTCCATTAGAGAACCTTATTGCACGTATTAAGGGTAAAAGTAAGTTAATCGCAGAGGTATGTAATGCTGAAGAGGCAAAAGTTGCACTTGAAACTTTGGAGTTAGGCACCGATGGTGTGCTGCTCAAGTCGGCTCAGCCAGAGGAGATTTTAAAAACTGTTGCACTTGTTAAACCTGAAGAGTTAAAACTTGAAATGGCTACTGCAAAAATTATTTCCACTAAACCCATTGGCAACGGTGCACGGGTATGTGTTGATACATGTGATTTGATGACACAACAAGAGGGTATGCTGGTTGGTAGCCAAAGTGCAGGCTTATTTTTAGTAGAAGCGGAAGTTAATGAGAACCCATATGTTGCATCACGACCGTTTAGAGTTAACGCGGGTTCTCTATCTATGTACACTTTAGGCAATTTACAAACTACACGGTATCTTCAAGAGTTCAAAGTGGGCGATGAAGTGATAATTGTTAGCCAAGATGGCAAGACACGTAAAGCTAATGTGGGCAGGATAAAAATTGAAATCAGACCATTAATTCTCATCGAAGCCCAAAGTGGAGATAAAATAATTAAAACTATATTGCAAAATGCAGAAACTATACGGGTAGTTACGTCTAAAGGATCTAAACCTGTCACCGAACTTAGCCCTGGTGATAAAGTAATAGTTCATCTTGCAGCAAAAGGGGGCAGACACTTTGGTGTCAGCGTACCTGACGAAACTGTGATTGAAAAATGATACCTAACATTTGTGTTTCGGTAAAACCAAAAACCAACAGTGAAGCATTAGCCCTAATTGAGAAAGCAGAGACTGTTAAGGCAGACTTTATTGAAGTTCGTTTAGATGATTTAGAAACATTAAAACTGGGGGATCTTTCGGCTTCAACTAAAATTCCTCTTATCGCTACAAACAAGCTGTCAAGTGAGGGGGGTAGTTTTACTGGAACTCAAATGCAACGCTGGCAGACCTTAATATATGCAGCAAAAAATGGTTTTCAATACATCGATTTGGATTTAGCAAATTTAAAGTTAAAAGAGCAAATTATGGATTTAAGGGAGTTGAATGTTAAAACTATTGTTTCTTTTCATAGATTTGATGGTGCGTTTAGCACTCAGGAAATGCAGCACATTTTAAATGAAGAGATGGATAGTGGTGCAGATGTTTGTAAAATAGTTGGTACTGCAAAACAGATACAAGATAACTTAACGGTGCTTAATTTTGTTTCAGAAAATGCAGGTAAAACTCGTTTAGTGTGTTTTTGTATGGGAGAGCAAGGTAGGATTTCGCGGTTGTTTTCACCTGTTTTTGGAGCATTTTTCACTTTTGCCGCTTTAGAGCAGGGTAGTGAAACTGCGCGGGGGCAAATAAGCATAAATGATATGAGAGTGGCCTACTCTTCTTTATTGAGGCAATAGAAGTGACTGTTTCGGGAAAAACACGTGTTTGTGCAGTTATCGGTAACCCAATAGAGCATTCATTAAGTCCTGTAATACAAAATGCCGCGTTTAATGCGTTGGATTTAGATGTTGTTTATGTAGCTTTTACGGTGAAGCCCTCTGAGCTTGCCAATGCTTTATCGGGGATACGGGCTTTGGATATTTTGGGTTTAAATGTTACTATGCCGCATAAGGAAACGGTAATACCGTATCTGGATTGGATTGATAATACTGCTAAGTGTTTGAATTCTGTAAACACTCTTCACTGTAAAGGGGGTAGATTATTAGGTTATAGTACAGATGGTGTAGGTGCTCTTGAAGCGTTTAGGGGAAATGGTGCAGATCTGCAGGGTAAACGGGTATTGATGTTGGGGGCGGGTGGAGCAGCACGGGTTATAGCTTACACGTTAATTGAGGCTGCTGAAGTAGAGGAGCTTGTTGTTCTTAACCGTACGGTTTCAGAGGCAGAAAAATTAGCAGATATTATAAAATACAAGTTTGATAAAAAAATTGTTATAGGTTCGCTCTCGTCAGAGGTTATTGGGGAGGAGATTAGTAATTCAGATGTTTTGCTTAATACCACATCTGTTGGGATGAAACCTAACGTAGATCAGAGGTTAATTACACCAGACAGTTTAAAGTCTGATTTGACTGTTATGGATATAGTGTACAATCCATTTGAAACTCAACTTGTTAAAGATGCCAAAATGGTAGGTGCTAAGGTGATAAGTGGTGTGGAAATGTTAATTTATCAAGGGGCGGCAGCGTTTGAGATTTGGACGGGTCATAAGGCGCCGGTGCAAGTTATGAGGAGGGCTGCTTTAGAGCAGCTAAACAAGGGGTAAATATAGTATGATACGAAGAGGAGGAGGGGAAGCATCAGCGTTGGTTCATGGTGCGGCAACAATTGTTAATGCCATGGCTACTAAAAGAGGTGCAGCTTTCGGTGTTAATCTTTACACTAAAGCAGAGGTAAAACTAACAAGTGAGCCACGGGTTATTGAGACAGAGATTACATCTGATCTATGCGAGGATTCTGTTTTAATTCAGAAAGCGATTGGAGTAGTTCTCAAACATTTCAATCTAGAGAATACTGTGGGGGCAAAAGTTAGGACTTGGAGTAACATTCCCATTGCCAGAGGTTTGAAGAGCAGCAGTACAGCGGCTAATGCGGTGGTTCTTGCAACTTTGGGTGCGTTGGGGGAGTCTTTTGAGGATTTGGATGTGGTAAAGTTGGGTGTTTTGGCGGCTTTTGAAGCAAAAGTTACCATCACAGGTGCGTTTGATGATGCCTGTGCGTCATATTTTGGTGGTTTAGTGGTTACGGATAATTTGAACTGTAAGCTGGTCAAACAAGAAGTGTTAACGGATGATTATGCTGTTTTGTTTCAAGTGCCACCCAAGAAGGCGTACACAGTGAACACGAATACAGGTAATTTTTCATCGTTTGAGCCACAGATTGAAACGGCCTACAATATGGTTTTAAATGGGTTTCCTTGGGAGGCGTTAACATTAAATGGTCAATGTTATTCTGCAGCGTTTGGGTTTGATGACAAAGTTGCCATGGATGCTTTGAATGCTGGAGCAAAAGCGGCGGGTTTATGCGGTAAAGGGCCTGCAACTACAGCTGTTGTATCCAAAGAGTATATAGATCAAGTTAAGGCAGCTTGGCAGATCTATGAGGGAGAAATTATACAAGCAAGTTTGAACCATGAAAAAGCTAGGTTGCTTACATAATAATGGTCAACATAACTGTTAAACCTACAACAAAAAGAGGGGGTCTTCAGGGGATTTTAGCTGCGCCAGCATCAAAGTCTTACACTCAGCGTATGCTTATAGCAGCTGCACTTTCGGAAGGTTTAGGAAAAATTGTAAACCCTCTTTTGTCAGAAGACACTCAAGCCACTCTTCGGGCAATTACTGCTTTTGGCGCTCAAGTGCATCAACAAAATAAGGAAAAAGATTATTGGGCGATTCAAGGTACAAACAAGTTAAAAGTTGCAGACAATTTAATAGATGTGGGGGAGTCAGGGGCAACTCTGCGATTTATGATACCCATTGCGGCTTTAGTGTCGGGTCAGTCGTCATTTCTATTATCTGATTCACTTGAACGTCGACCAATTGAGCCGTTGCTTTCAAGTCTTAGAATGCTTAACATAGAGGCTTATTCAAAACAGGTAGGGAATCAACGGGTTATTGTTGTTGAAGGTAACGGTTTAGCAGGTGGCAAAACCAGTCTTCCAGGTGATGTTAGCAGTCAATTTATCAGTGGGTTAATGTTTGCTTGTCCAATGGCTAAGGCAGACACGGATATACAGATTACGACTCCGTTAGAATCTAAAGATTATGTTAAAATGACTCAAAAAGTTCTCGCTCAACATAATATTGAAGTGCAAATAAGCAATGATTATCAGCATATCCATATTCCTGGCAGACAGGTCTTTAGGCAGGTTGATTGTAAAGTGCCAGGCGATTTTTCTTCTGCTGCTTTTCTTTTAGCGGCAATAGCTATCACCAATTCTAATGTGAAAATAAATAATTTGGATTATCGTATGGTGCAGGGTGATAAGGCGATTTTGGAGGTACTTAAACAGATGGGGGTTAACATGAAAGTTGATGATTGTAGTATTGAGGTTCAGGGTGCAGAAGAGTTGTTGCATGCAGTGGATATTGATGCGAAAAATATTCCTGATCTTGTTCCGATTTGTGCGGTGTTGGCTTGTTATGCGGATGGAGAGTCTAAAATTTTTAATGCTCAACGGTTAAGGTTTAAAGAATCTGATCGGTTAGCTACTGTTCATGCGGAGTTAACAAAAATGGGGGCTTCAATTAGTATGGATGAATCAAGTTTAACTATTAAAGGGCCCTGTAAACTTTATGGTGCAACTATTAATCCGCATAATGATCATCGGATAGCCATGTCGTGTACTGTAGCGGCTTTGCGGGCAGAAGGAGAAACTATTGTGGAAAATGCTGAATGTGTCAGAAAGTCTTATCCGTCGTTTTATACTGATTTGTCAAGTGTAGGAGCGGAAATTGTTGGCGGGAAACTCGTTAGGTAAAGAATTTGTTGTAACCACATTTGGTGAGAGTCATGGTAAAATTGTTGGAGTGCTTATCGATGGTTGTCCGGCTGGGTTGTTGCTTTCGGAGGAGGATTTTCAAGAAGAGCTTGATCAGAGAATTCCAGCGCAGTCCAAGATTGTTTCATCGCGTGTTGAGAAAGATGTTGCTAAAATTTTAAGTGGTGTGTTTAACGGTAAAACTACTGGTGCGCCCATAGCGATAACGGTTGATAATAAAGAAATCAGGTCAGAGGATTATGAGCAGATTAAAGATTTGCCAAGACCTGGTCACTCTGATTATCCGGCTCGTATTTGTTTTGGTGGTTTTAATGATTACCGTGGGGGGGGAAGGTTTTCGGGTCGTGTTACAGTTGCGCTTGTGTTGGCGGGGGTAATTGCCAAAAAACTTTTGGCTATATGTAGTATTGATGTTTTAGCCTATACTGTTGCGATAGGGGAAATCAGGTCGGAGAAAATGTTTAATGCTGTTGAGATTCGTAAAAATCGTATCCGTGCAGCTACAAGATGTCCCGATTTGGTTTGTGCTGAAAAGATGGAAGAAGCAATTATAGCAGCTAAAAACGCGGGGGATAGTTTAGGGGGAGTAGTTGAGTGTGTTGTTTGGAATGTGCCTGTGGGTGTTGGGGAGCCGTTGTTTGATGCTTTAGATGCAGATTTGGCTAAGGCGTTGTTTGGGGTTTCTGCGGTGAAGGGGGTAGAGTTTGGTGTAGGGTTTGCGGTGGCTGAAATGTTGGGTTCTCAAAATAATGATGCGTTTACAGTAAAGGAGGGTAGAGTTGAGTCAGTTACGGGTAATGCAGGGGGTATTTTGGGAGGTATAAGTAATGGTATGCCGATTACGATGAGGGTGGCAGTTAAGCCTACGCCGTCCATTAGTAGGGAACAAAAAACGGTTAATTTGTTAACTATGGAGGATGCCACGTTAACTGTTGTAGGCAGACATGATCCATGTGTTGTGCCTAAGGCTGTGCCGGCAATTGAGGCGGTTGTTGCAATAACTTTGGTGGATCATTTAATGCGTGCAAGATATATTCCCAAAGTATTTGAGGATGAGAAGAATAGCAAGAAGAAGGGGAGTGGTAGTGTTGGATGAGCTTCAGGTATTACGTAAGCGTATAGATGAGATTGATGTTCAAATTTTAAAAGTGTTAAGTGAGCGCATAATTGTTTGTCGAAAGATTGGAGAACACAAGAAGCAGCAGAATTTGCCTATACGGGATCAAACTAGGGAGCAAGAAGTTTACAGTAAAGTCAAAGATATAGCTGTGGAATTTCAGTTGGAACCTGTACAAATTGAGCGGGTTTATCGCGAAATAGTTAATATGTGCAGTGACATTCAAAAATAGAGAGCTCTTAACGGAGAGTCATTCTTTATGCTGTATGAGATAAATGAAAAAGCATTAAAACTAGAAAGTGAAGGAAAAAAAATAATCCGATTAAACCTAGGTGACCCCGACATGGCTACGCCTCCTGAAATCGTTGAAGCAGCCTATGCTTCAATGAAGGCAGGTAAAACCAAATATTCATCTTCTTATGGCGAACTTAAATTACGTCAAAAAATCGCTGAAATACACAATGTTAAAGCAGAAAATGTTGTAATCACCCCTGGTTCAAAATGGGCTATTTTTAGTACCATGTTTTTAACAATGCAGAAAGGTGGCAATGTAATCATCCCTACACCATACTGGACAGCCTATGATTTAATTGCTAAAAGCATTGGTGCTCAAACTAAACTGCTTAAAACAGAAATGGAAACAGGCTGGAAAGTCGATTTAGGCCAACTGGAAAGTTTAATTGACAGCGAAACCAAAATGATTATTCTAAATAATCCAAACAATCCAACAAGTAAAGTTATGGATGATGAAACACTTGATGGAATTGTTGAAATTGCCAACAGAAAAGGCATAATTGTACTCTCCGATGAAGTTTACGGTGCAATATCTTTTAACAAAACTAAAAGCGTCCTTGACTATGGAGCTGATTCTAAACACATCCTCTCCAACGGGTTTAGTAAAACCTTTACCATGACAGGCTGGCGTGTTGGCTATATAGTAGCAAACAAGATGCTTGTTGATCAAGTAACTAAATTAAACCAAATAACCTTCAACAACGTACCCGTCTTTATCCAAGAAGCAGCAATGAAAGGCTTAGAGTTAAGAGAACAAATTGCAGAAAACATTAAAGTCAAATATAAACAACGTGCAGACCTTGCAAGCAAAAAACTAGGTGATGCAGGCTTCAAATTCACTCAACCCGACGCGCCATTTTATGTGTTTCCCAAACGTGAAGGCTTAGATGGAGAAAAATTCACTCTAAACCTACTTGACAGTGGCGTAGCCGTAGCTCCAGGCACAAGTTTTGGGGACTACAGAGAACATTTCCGCATAAGCCTAACAGCACCAGACAATGAAATAGAAGCAGGATTAGATAAAATCTGCGAGGCAGCTCAATAAAATGAGAACAGCCATACTCGGCGCAGGAAAAATGGGTTTATGGTTTGCCAAATTCTGTAAAGAAAAAGGTGACACCGTAATCCTTGCAGGCCGTAATGCTGAGAAAATGGCTAAACTCAAAAATGAGCTACAAATTGAAACCACCACAGATTTTCAAAACGCAATACAAAACGCAGATAACATTCTTATCTGCACTTCCATATCTTCTTTTGAAGACATAGTCAAAAACATTGCACCCCTTACACATAAAGGACAAGTGGTAATGGATATTTGCTCCATAAAAGAACACCCCGTTAACATCATGCACCAATACATCAAAGACGCAACTGTTTTAGGCACGCACCCAGTCTTTGGCCCCGGCAGCAATGGTGTAACCCATAAAGCCTATGTACTCACCCCAACCAACAAACAAGAAGAAACCGTTGCAGAACAATATAAGCAGTGGCTTGAAAAAGAAGGCGCCAACGTCTTCATCATGACCCCAAAAAAACATGACGAACTTATGTCCATCATTTTAGGACTCCCACACTTCATAGGCCTAATCGCCTGCGAAACTTTGTTAGAACAAAAAGATTTTGCTGAATCCAAAAAACTTGCCGGCACCACCTACCGCATGCTCTTCACCCTAGCCGAAGCCACAGCCCAAGAAACCCCAGACCTTTATGCTAATGTACAAACTAAACTAGCAGATTTAGGCAAAATGGAGGAACTCTTCATCCAAAACGCCCAAACAATGCTGGACTTAATGAAAAACAAAGACACCAATGGAATCATGGCAAGAATGGAACACCTCCGAACAAAACTTGCCAAAGCCGACAACAACTATAGCAAAAGCTATGAAACAATGTACAAAATGCTTCAATCAACCGAAGAATAACAATAACAACAAATCAAATAACCATTTCTAAAGCATTTGGATATAACAAACAAAATGTCTAATTACTACCAACCAAACAATAACAAAGGGATATCTATGGAAAACTGTGCTAAATGTGGAAAAGAACTCTTGTGGAACGAAAAGAAAATGGTTTTTTGGAACAAACAATTACAGAAAGGCTACATCAAATGGATGGTCCCAGGATTCCAATTTGGCAAGAAAAAAGAATTTCCCGAATACACAGGAAAAAAATTGTGCCAAGACTGTGCTATTGACGTTTTCGAAAAAGCCATGGCCCAACCACCCACCACAATACCAATTGAAGGAGAAGACTTTGCTGACCTGAAAAAATCTCTCACAGAAAACGGCATAATAGTATCAGCATTTAATTGTTCAAAATGCGATAAAATGAACGATATACCAGAAACAGGCAAACTGTTAATCTGTAAACACTGCGGCAACCCAATAAAACCAAAAGACATCTACACAAAAATCAAAGAAATAACAAAATAATCACACTCTTAAAAGTGAAAATAACAAGCAGATAAGCGCCGATAAAAACTAGTTAACTTGATGGAGACATGAAAAGCAGATTTCAACGTCACTTTTCGGTGTTTCTTCTGCTTTTTACTGTTTTTGTTCCATAACGTGTTTATGTGCTAATGCTGTAAAAGAGTAAAGTTTGTGTTTTTAAGGTGTTATTATTATTTGGCGTTTTTTTAGATATTTTGATTATCGTAGGTATAAAACTCGGGAACAGGTTAGATGATTCGTGGATATGAGCCTAGGATTTTTGTGAATGTTGTGTGTTTTTGTAGTGCTTGTATGGCTTCTGTGCAGCGTTTTTCTGTTTGGTGTCCTTCGATGTCTATGTAAAAGTTGTATTGCCAGGGGGTGGTTTTTGTTGGGCGGGATTCTATGCGTGTTAGGTTAATGTTTCTTGAGGCGAATTCGCCTATGGCGTTGTGTAGTGTTCCGGGGGTGTGTTTGGCTGAGAATATGATGCTTGTTTTGTCGTCTCCTGTTGGGGGGGCGTCTTTGTGGGAGAGTACTAGGAAGCGGGTGTAGTTTGAGGGGTTATCTGCGATGTTGTGGGCGATTATTTTCATGTTGTAGAGGTCGGCGGCTTTTTCGCTGGCTATGGCGGCGGCGTTGGGTAGTTGTTTTTCTTTGATTATTTTTACGCTGCCTGCGGTGTCGTATGTTGGGGTGGTTTCCCATTTGTGTTTTTCTATATAGTTTCGGCATTGGCCTAAGGCTTGGGGGTGGGAGTGTATGGTTTTTATGTCTTCAAAGTTTGTTTGGGGGTTTGTGATTAGGACGTGTGCTAGTTTGACTGCGACTTCTCCGCATACTTTTAGGTCATAGTTTAGGAAGAGGTCATAGTTTTGGTTGATGCTGCCTTCAATAGAGTTTTCTATGGGTACAACGCCGTTTGGTGCGTTGTTGGTTTTTACGGATTCGAAGACGTCTTTGAAGTTTTTGCAGGGTACTGGTTCTATGGTGTTGCCGAAGAATTTGTAGACGGCCATTTCGCTGTAGGCGCCGGTTTCGCCTTGATAGGTTACTTTCATTGTTTTTTGCCTTGACTACTATTATTGTTGTTGCTGCGGCGGTTTTTTAGTAAGCATTTGTTTATGCCGTTTATCATGGCTTCAACTGAGGCCATAACGATGTCTTCGCGTGTGGCGCGGGCGCTAACGATGTTGCCTTTTTCGTCTTCCACTTTGACTACTACTTCGGCAACTGCGTTGGATCCGCCAGTGATGGCTTCAAGGCGGTATTCGCTTAGTTTAATTTTTTCTAGGTTGCCGGTTAGTTTTTGGATGGCTTTTAATACTGCATCGACGGGGCCTACGCCTGTTTCTGCTGCTACATACTCTTTGCCGTCTAATGTTAAGCGTACTGAAGCTGTTGGGAGGACTTTGATGCCTGTAACAACTGCTAGGTCGCATAGGTCAACGATTTTTTCATCACCGATTACTTGGCCCATGACTGCGGATGTTAAAGATATTAGGTCAGCGTCTGTTACTGATTTGCCTTTGTCGCCTAATTCTTTGACTCGTTGAACAATTTCTGTTAATTGGGTGTTGTTTGGGTGGATTCCTATTTCGTTTAGTTCGGCTTGTATGCCACGTGTTCCGGCTAGTTTTCCGGCAACTAGTTTGCGTGTTCTGCCGACTATCTCGGGACTTATGGGTTCAAATGTTAGGGGTTGTTCGGTTACACCTCTGGTGTGTATGCCTGATTCGTGGGCAAATGCGTTTTCGCCTACTATGGCTTTGTTGACTTGTACTGAAACGCCGCTTAAGGAGGAAACTAGGCGGCTGGTGCTGTATAGTAGGCGTGTGTTTATGTTTGTCTTGTAGCCGTAAACTACATGTAGTGTAGTGATTACTTCTTCTAAGGCGGCGTTGCCTGCGCGTTCGCCTAATCCGTTGACGGCAACGTGTACTTGGTCGGCGCCTGCTTCAACTGCTGCAAGGCTGTTGGCAACGGCTAATCCAAAGTCGTCATGGCAGTGAACGCTTATTGGAACTTTAATTATGGTTTTTAGGTTTTTGAATAATTCAAAAGTTGTTTTAGGGATCATGCAGCCGACGGTGTCGGGGATGTTTAAGCTGTCCATGCCTGCATCTTGGGCTGCTTGGCAGATTTGATGAAGGAAAGGTGTTTCGGTGCGTGTGGCGTCCATGGGAGAGAATTCACATTTGGCACCGTGATCTTTGATGTATTGAATTGATTCAACTGTTGAGGATAAAACTTGTTGGGGGGTCATGTTTACGGCATATTTCATCTGTATAGGGGAGGAGGGGATGAATATGTGGATTAGGTCTACGTTGCAGTCTAAAGCTGCGTCGATGTCTTTTTTTGTGCATCTAGATAATGCGCAGATTTGTGAGTTTAAGCCTAATTGTTTTATTTCTTTTACGACTTTGCGTTCGCCCTCAGAGCTGCTGGGGAAGCCTGCTTCGATAACGTCTACGCCTAGGTTGTTTAGTTGTTGGGCGATTTCGATTTTGTCGTCTAAAGTTAGAGAGACACCTGGAGTTTGTTCTCCGTCACGTAGGGTGGTGTCTAAAATTTTTATGCTTCGGGGAGTTTGGGTCATGTTTTCACGGGCTTAAATTTTGTATGGCTGTAGCGATGGCTTGGGCCATTTGTTGTGTGGAGACGTTGCCGCCTAAGTCTGGAACGGTTATGCCGTTAATCAAAGTTTGTATTGTGGCTTTTTCGATGGCTTTAGCAGCTTTTAGGCATTTGGGATCGTTGTATTGTTCGCCTATCCAGTCTAGCATCATTTTGGCAGATAGGATCATGGATATGGGGTTTGCTATTTGTTTGCCGGCTATGTCGGGGGCTGAGCCGTGTATGGGTTCGAATAGTGCAAAGTTGTTGCCAATGTTTGCGCCGGGAGCCATGCCTAAACCGCCGATTAGTTGGGCGGCTTCATCTGATAAGATGTCTCCAAACATGTTGCAGGTGCAGAGTACGTCAAAGTCTTGGGGGGTTCGAATTAGGTGCATTGTTGCGGCGTCAACGTACATTTCGTTGTATTGGATGTTGGGATAGTTTTTGGCTGTTTCTTGGCATACACGTTTGAAAAGGCCGTCGGTTATGCGCATGACATTTGCTTTATGTATGGCGGTGACTTTCTTTTTTGGGCGTGACATTGCGGTTTCAAAGGCACGTTTTGCAATACGTTCACAGTTTTTACGTGTGATTACTCGTAAACATATTGTAGTGTCGTTGCCTATGCTGTATTCTAAGCCTTTATAGACATCTTCAGTGTTTTCTCGTACAAAAATCATGTCTATGTCAGGGTGAGCAACTGGCGCGTTTGGAAACGCCTTTATGGGGCGTACGTTTGCATATAGGTCAAATAGTAAACGTAGTCTAACTATGACGTCGGCGGCGGTTTCGCCTACAGGTCCTTTTAGGCAGGCGTGGGATTCACGGATGATTTTTAGGCTGCTCTCAGGCAGGGCAACGCCTGTTTTTTTGAATACCTCATCACCTGCTTCAGCAGGAACTATGTTAAGAGTTATATCAAAGTTTTCTTGAACTACTTTTAGGATTTTTAGGGTTGCCTCTGTTAATTCTGGACCTATACCGTCTCCAGGCATTAGGGCTATTTTGTATTCGGTCATGTCTTGTTCAGCCTTTTGCGTAAATTCTCAATTAAGCCTCCGTCCGTTAAAATTTCCATGATGAACGGGGGCAAGTTTGTGCCTTGCAGGACTATATTGTTAGTAGTATCAGATAGATTTGTGATTTGTCCTGTTTCTAAATCTACGGAAAGCTCATCACCTGTTTTTGCTGCATCAGAGATGCCAGAGCATTCAATGACGGGTAACCCTATGTTTATGGCATTGCGGTAAAATATGCGTGCAAAGGTTTCGGCTATGACACATTTTACGCCAGCATACTTTAAGGCTATAGGAGCTTGTTCTCTGCTTGAGCCACAACCAAAGTTTTTACCGCCGACTAGGATTATGCCGTTTTTTGCTTTGTTGACAAATTCTGTGTCTAAACTTTCCAGTGCGTGTTTGCCTAATTCGTAGGGGTCAACTATTATAAGGTATTTTCCCGGCAAGATGACATCGGTGTCGATGTTGTTTCCGAATTTTATGGTGGGGGCTTTAATTTTGGATTCCATTATTGTTTTGCCTCCAAGTTTGTGGGGTTTGTGATTTTGCCTGTTATGGCTGAGGCTGCAACAACGGCGGGTGAGGCTAAATAGACGTTGGCTTGAGTGCTGCCCATTCGGCCGATAAAGTTGCGATTACTGGTGCTTATGCATGTTTCTCCTGCGGCTAATAGTCCAATGTGGCCTCCTAGGCAGGGACCACAGGCTGAGCCGCAAACAATTGCGCCTGCGTCTGTAAAGATTTCAGTTAAACCTTCAACTAGGGCTTGTTTGTAGACTTCTTGAGAAGCGGGAATTATCAAGGCTCGAACGGTGTCTTTGATTTTTTTGCCTTTTAATATTTGTGCAGCTAAGCGTAGGTCTTCTAAACGTCCGTTAGTACATGAGCCTATGAATGCTTGATCAACGGGTACTTCACCGATTTCGGATACGGGTTTAACGTTGTCAACAGAGGCGGGGCAGGCGATTTGGGGTTCCATTTTTGAAACATTAAATTCTAAAGTGTTTTCGTATTGAGCGTCTTTGTCGCTTTTTAGAGCTGTAAAGTCAGGTAGGTTTTTGATGCGTTCTTGTAGGTATTCTTTTGTTATGTTATCGGGTTCGATTATGCCGTTTTTGGCGCCCATTTCAACTGCCATGTTGCACAGGGTCATTCGGCTGGCTATACTCATTTCATGTATAGTTGGTCCGGTGAATTCTGTGCTTTTGTATATGGCGCCATCAACGCCTAATTTACCAATTATATTTAGAACTAAATCTTTTGAGGTGACGTATTTGTTAAATTTTCCGTTAACATTTATTTTGATGGTGGGGGGTATTTTGAACCAGATTTTTCCGGTTGTCATGACTGCGGCGGCTTCTGTTGAGCCTATGCCTGTGGAGAAAGCGCCAAATGCGCCATAAGTGCATGTGTGGGAGTCGGAGCCTACGATGACTGTGCCGGGAGATACATGTCCTTGTTCGGGCATGACTTGGTGGCAAACGCCTCCTCGGCCTACGTCGTAGATGCGTAGTTTTTGTTCTTTGGCAAATTGGCGCATTGTTTTGTGAAGTTCAGCTGCTTTAATGGATTCAGCAGGGATTTGGTGGTCTAAAATTACGACTATTTTTTGGTTGTCCCAAACTTTTTCTGCGCCGATTTTTTTGAATGCTTCTACAGCTAAAGGTCCGGTTAAATCGTGGGTCATCAACATGTCAACGTTGGCATCCACAATTTCTCCAGGTGTGACTGTTTTTTTGTTGGATGCTTTAGCTAAGATTTTTTCGGTAATGTTCATGTTTTTCCTTTCCTATTACTATTTTGTTATTGTTATTAAGTAACTGTGTCTAAAGGTTACTTATGGATGGTTCAAATTTGAAAGGGGGAGAGTGTTAAGCCTTTCCATGTAGTAAATCTCTTCTTCTTTTGTTACTCGTCTATTTTGATGGCTTTGGCTCCTCGTGCTAGGGCGGTTATGCCTGTTCTGGCAAGTTCAAGTACGCCAAAGGTTTTCATCAAGTTTATGAAGGCATCGATTTTGTCAGGTCCGCCGGTGATTTCAACTGTTAGGCTATCGTTTGAGATGTCAATTATTCTGCTGCGGAAGACTTTGACAAAGTTTATTACGTCAGAGCGTATTTTGGAGTCAGTGATTTCAACTTTGATAAGGGCTATTTCGCGCATAACAAAGTTGCCTGATTCTAATTCTTCAACTTTTAGAACATCGATTTGTTTGGCAACTTGTTTGACTACTTGGTCAAGGGTTTTTTCGTCTGCGTTTACTGTAATGGTCATACGTGCGATGTCTTTTTGTTGTGTTGCGCCTACGGTTATGCTTTCGATGTTAAAGTTTCGTCGTCTAATCAGGTTAGAGATAGAGTGCAGTACACCTGGTTTGTTTTCAACTAGGACAGATATGATTTTAGTTTTTCCAGTTTCCATTAATAGTCACCTTTTTGTTGGGGTAATCCGCATCCTGGAGGTACAAAGGGTACCACATCAGTTTCTGAGCCAATAGGCACATCAATTACTGTTGTAACCTTACTATCCATGGCGGTTTTGATTGCTTTTCTAAATTCATCAATTGAAGATACACGAGTACCTTGTGCACCGTAGGCTTCAGCTAGTTTGACAAAGTTGGGTGTTTTGCCCAAGTTAATGGCGTTATAGCGTCGGCCATAGAGTGTTCGTTGCCATTGAGCAACCATACCTAACACACTATTATTTAGCACCAATACAATTACAGGAATGTCTTCCATAACGCTGCAGGCTAATTCTTGTTCAGACATTATAAAGCTGCCATCCCCTGCTATGTCAATAACTATGCGGTCAGGGCAGGCGACTTTGGCGCCGATTGCGGCTGGAAAACCAAAGCCCATTGTTCCAAGTCCGCCAGAGCTTATAAAAGTTCGTGGCTGCAGGGTTTGCATGTAGAGTGCAGACCACATTTGATTTTGCCCAACTTCTGTTGTAACAATACCGCTTGGGGGTAATAGTTTGCGTAGTTCGGATAGTAAGGCTTTTGGAACTAGGTCGCGGGGGTTTTCTTTTAGCAGAGGGCTTAGTTGTTCTTTTATTTCTTTAACTTTGTTTGTCCAAGCTTTATTTTCGCCTTTTCTTAGTTTTTCTGAAGTGGCGGTTAGTAACATGTTGAGAGAAGCTTTGGCATCTGCAATAATAGCTAAGTCTACCTCTATGTTTTTGTTGATTTCTGCGGCGTCCACATCTATTTGGATTTTTTTGGCGTCTTTTGCAAAAGTGTCCAAGTTGGTGGTTGCGCGGTCAGAGAGTCGTGTTCCTATTGCCAGTAGAACGTCGGCTTCGCCGATTAGTCGGTTAGCTGCAGGGTTGCCGTGCATGCCTATGCAGCCTAAGGATAGGGGATGGTTTTCTGGGAAGGCGCCTTTACCCATGAAAGTAGTTGTAACGGGAGCCATTAATAGGTCAGACATTTTGACGGCTTGGTCAGCTGCGTCTGCTAATATGACTCCGCCTCCAACTAGGAGTATGGGGCGTTCGGCTTTTGTTAAAAGTTCGGCGGCTTGGCTGATTTTAGCTGGGTCGGGGGGTTGTGGTAGTCTGTAGCTTCTGATGTTGGGTTTGTCTGTGAATTCGACGTCGGTAATGTTTGATTGTATGTTTTTGGGTAAATCAATTAATACTGGGCCAGGTCTGCCGGTGGTTGCGATGTGGAAGGCGTTGGTGACCATTTGGGGGATTTCTGTAACTGATTGGGGTTGATAATTGTATTTGGTGATTGCTGTTGTTATACCTAGTATGTCTGCTTCTTGGAAGGCGTCTCGGCCTATCATGTAGCTTGAGTTAATGCCGCAGGTGGGAATTTGGCCTGTTAGGGCGATTATGGGGCTTGAGTCCATGTAGGCGTTTGCGATGCCTGTTACTAGGTTTGTGGCTCCTGGTCCGCTGGTTGCCATGCATACGCCGGCGCGGCCGCTGGCTCTTGCGTAGCCTTCTGCTTCATGTGCAGCGCATTGTTCGTGTCGTGCTAGGATGTGGCGGATTTTTTTGTTGTCGTAGAGGGCGTCGTATACGGGAAGGATGGCGCCGCCTAAGATTCCAAAGATTGTATCAACCTTTTGTCGTTCAAGAGATTCTAAAAGTGCTTGTGCACCAGACATTTTTGGCATATTCAACTTTGTCTCCTATTTGTTAGATTGACGTTTAGACTGATGGTTATGTAAAAGTTATTTGAAAACCATGTGAAGGCAAGTTTAGAGATTACTCTGGGAGAATTATAGAATAAGTACCCGACGATCCCAACTATTGAGGTGACAATTCCTCATTTATTCTTGCCTCTTTAAATCTAAACATAGATGATGACACGTTATTTAAATAAAAACTTATCTGTAGAGTTAGAGTTTTTGGATTCTAAGAGGGTGTAATTCAGATTTTTATTTAAGAAAGTTTGAAACATAAGCTGGTTGTCTTTTTATTTGGGTAAGATTGTGTCAAATATTTAATTCTAAAGTAGAGTTCATCTTTTTTAGTAAACATGATCACTAATTTCTGCATGGGTGTAGCTCAATATTATTACAAGTAAAGTTTTGATAGGCATTAAATTATTATGCGGTTGTGGAAAGTAAGTAAGCTTGAATTGGGGTTGTTTTAATTATTAGAGGTTGGAGGTTGTCTGTTTGGTAGAAAAAAAATTTGGTTTGTTTAAATGTTAACCTTTATGTTCAAGGTTTTTAAGTATGTAGAAAAATGGGGTAGAATGTTTCTAATTACATAGTTTATATGTAAATAGTAAATAAATAAATGATAAATAACGTGACATGTGAGCATATAGGTGGTAGTTGTGTATAAATTTTAGACTGTTGGTAACAATGTTTGCACGTGTTTAATGCTTGGAGCATTTACAACATGTAGTAACACTGCAGCATCAGATTGACTGTGAAATTTGATGTGTTAAACACATGTAATATTTTGAAGTATCCATGCTGCAAATGAGGGTTAACATAATCGCTATTACGGCAGACATTTATTTGAGAGTTACAAGTATAGTTTGGGGAAATAAGTGGAAAAGAGCAACAAGTATTCTAATGAAAAGTGTGCCCAGATTCTTGTAGATGTTGAAAAGTGGTCTCAGGACTGTAAAAAACAGTCAGGTTACAAAAGTCTTTCTAGGGATGCTAAAAAAAATTTTTGTAATGTTACCGGTTTTTTTGCTGAAATGATGTATGGTTATCATCTTCAATCACCTGAACTGTGGACAGATGTTGCACTTCACAACATATTGACAGAAGTTTATCCTTACAATTTAATGGCGCAAGCATCCTATTATGAAATTGTAGAACCTATCTTGACAGTATTTCTCAAACACTTACAAAATAAAAAAATAGTTAACTCTGATAAAGCGCAAACTTTGCTTAATCAGTTAAAAATTGCTGCCCCTGAAATGCTGCGTCGTCTCAAAGATACAAACAATGACTTAACCAAGCAGCAGTTGTTAAAGGCCATAGCTAATCATCCGGAAATAGATTTAAACAGCACAACAACAATAAAAGATCCGCAAAAATTCTCTGAATTATTAAAAGAAGATACTGAATTTATTTCATTAGAAGAATTGGGGCTTAAAAAGCCAGGTCGCAATGATCCCTGTCCCTGTGGAAAAGGCGAAAAATACAAGAAATGTTGCATGTCTAAAAAAGTAAACCTCTACGAGACAGAAGAAGCAAACCCCTCCAGATCAAATTCACACGTTCAAAGTAACACTAAACCCACCCTTGATCAATGGACTCAACTATATGAAGCAGCCAAAGCCATCAAAAATATTGAACCTTGGGACTTTATGATAGAAACTGATTTAATAACCATCATGCTCCCCGGACGAAAAGAACCCATATACTGCTCAGTAATGGGCAGCACCGAAGAAGGCTGTGGCGTTAACATATACCCGGGCTATGAATCCATAACCGAGTTTTACCGTTTGCTTAAATCCTCCCCCGAAGACAAGTTTCTTCCCCTTATAGGGCTAGAGCAAACTTGTCTAACATGCTATTTTGGCGATAGAGATGAATTAACCTCTGAAGACCGTGAAATAATTAAATCTTTAAAACTACGTTTCCGCGGACAGGGCGAGTGGCCTTATTTTAGATCCATGGAACAAGGATATTTTCCATGGCAGCTTAACTCTGAACAAGCAGATCTGCTAATACAAGCATTACAAAATTTTGCCATGGCCTGCACCCACCTAGACAAACTGGAAGTAGATTTTGACAACAACGAAACACTCCTAAGATACTATTCACCTGAAAGAAAATCCTGGTTAAACAGAGCAGTAAAAATGCCGCCAATTCCAGAGTTTGAACGACAATTAATTGTAACCAATGAACAAATGCTATCAGACCTAAAAAAACAAAAACGCAACAACGATCAAAAACTTGAATTTGACATGGTACGCCTACCCATACCAATGCAAGACCCAGAAGAAGCCACAGAAGAAATACGCCCCCGCATCCCATACTTTATCATGCTAGTAGATAAAACAAACGAACAATTCCTTGATTACTGCCTAACAGACAGCGACACACCTGAAGAGGACGTACTTGAAATGCTCATAGGCCAAATAGAAGAAGAAGGCAGACCCCTATCCATAAACGTCCGAGATGACCGCGCAAACAGCTACATTAAAGACTTTTGCCAAAAAATAGGAGTAGAAACAATTGAAGGCAAAGGCACACCAACCATTGATAAACTATTTGAAACCATGCTAAAAGATCTACTCAAAGAAGCAGAAGAAGCAGCAAAAAAAGAAAAAGAAGAAGAGGACCAAAAGAGACAAACAGAATAACAGATAACCTGACAAAAAAACTTCCCACATTTTACCATAGAAAGAGTAACTATCAAAACAACTGACAGATAATCAAACAAGCACAGTTCTCTTAAGGCTGGAGTGTTTTTTCACCTAAAACCAAAGAGTCAACGTAGAGGTGTTACTCTTAACAAACACAAAAGATTATGAAAACACCCTAAACCCACTCAATTAGTAAACGGAAACCTGTCACATTGTACATCTCAGACACAAATTTAGAATTTACGAAAAACACTAACCATTTTTTAAAACTGGTTATAGATTCTTCAAAGGTTTTCTTTATCTGTACAAAATTTTTCTAAGAAAAGGCAGCAATAGTTGAAAAAATTCATGCTAAAAAAGAGAGGATGATTACTCATCCAACATTATGTACACATTGATTGCTGTGCTGTTATACGATGTAGCAGGCGCGTATCTGAGTGTTGCCTTTAGTATCCACGTAGACATTATAAGAGCCAACAGTGTAGGTATTGGCGGCATTGTTGTTAATACTGAAAGTCTGCGAAATAACATTTGTTGTTCCATCAGAGAGCTTTTCTGTAATGGTGATTGTTAGATCATTCTTGTTGCCATTAAGTTGCTTAACAACCGCTGTAGGAGAGACACTAACAACCGTTACATCGGGCTTAACTTCTGGTTCATAGATGTACCCTTCCCAACCACAAACCGAGCATAAAACACGTAAGTGGTCACCCTCACGGTAAAGAACTGTAAAGTCATGTCCAAGAGCAGGCACATAATTAGAGTACCATTTGCCACCAGTTGGCACATGCCAAAGCTCAGTGTAACCCTCAAGAGTACAAGTCGGATCAACAAACGTAGTCACCCACTCAACTGGAGGCACATACTGATTATTTGTAAGAGTTACAACAATAGTTTGCCCATTCGCCCTCACGGTAAGCACAATCTGCTGCCAATCATTTGTCTTCACAGCATCAACATAAGAATACTCACCAGTATAACCAACACCAGACACCCAAGTCTTAGCACCTTCCAAAATTGCACCATCAAACTCTACTGGATTTCCATCCATAGTAGCTACAACATTTTCCATAACAACAGGATAAGAGAGCCACACACGGAAAAAGCCACCCAAATCATACACATTAGCAAGGAGCACTGGAACATCATCACAATCACAAGGTGTACAATCCACACCATCACAGCAATCATCACCAGCTAAACAACCATTACACTCTTCACATTTAGAACACTTACACTCAACAGGCACATCCACCGTATACCAGAAAGTAATCACATTCAAAGACTCATCCTCAACAAGAACCAAAGACTTCTCAACCGCGTCTACCGAATAACCCTCAACATCAACAGCGACCTCTAC
>Ga0123356_10000690_pt1 | contig 37420 bp, 41 predicted proteins | sample TergutEmb28metaG_2_FD_92546 | JGI IMG/M metagenome (GOLD analysis project Ga0123356, IMG submission 92546) | Embiratermes neotenicus P3 segment gut microbial communities from Petit-Saut dam, French Guiana - Emb289 P3 | ecosystem: Host-associated > Arthropoda: Insects > Digestive system > Gut ...
CAGAAACAGAATCAGACCCAACACCAGAACCAGAAACAGAATCAGACCCAACACCAGAACCAGAAACAGAATCAGACCCAACACCAGAACCAGAAACAGAATCAGACCCAACACCAGAACCAGCAGGCACCGGATACATCAAAGACATCGCCTGAGATACACTTCGAACTTGCCCAGTATCAGCCCAAACCTCAACCTCCAAACCATACATTGCACCATACCACTCATCCAACAAAATACCAAAACGCCAAACTGGAAACAACGCCAACCTGTCAACACCCCGCACAACATCAATATCAACAGAATTGTGAAAAAGCAAAACAGACCACCGCACACTCGACTGATTCACACTCTGATCCGAAAAACCATACAAATCCAAGCCCATAGCATACGCATACGACCGCGCAGCATCCAACGCAACAACCAAAGCCGCCTCCTCCGAAAAATTCACATCCACACTACCAACATCATAGAGCACCCAATTATCCACAAAAGCAGAAAAACAACCATTGTCAAATTGTAGGGATATGAATTTGCTGTAGGGGGCGGAGGCACCATTGGCGGTGTAGTACCATTTAAAATTTGTGGAACCGCCTGCGTATGTGGTTAGTTCGAGTGTAGCATTTCCTGTGGTGAAGGTTTGGTTTTGGTTGCCGCTAAGTGAGCCCAGAGTAGCCCGCAAGTCATCATAGAGAACGTTATCTGTGTATATTCGGTATTGGCTAAGAAATGCTTGGGCACCCAGAATGTTGAGTTGTGGGGCGTTTGGCAGGGGAGGAGTTTTTTCCTCGGAAGGGGTATAGATTGGTACGTAGGGAAACTGCATTAAGAGTTGGAGATTCTCATTTACAAATGTATAGTGCAACTTGAATAAGTCCGTGGTTGATGCGAGCATTTGGGTCATAAAGCTTTGAGGGAGACCAAAATAGGCCATACCTTCAATAATGTCGCTGGCACTGACGTAATAGTTTGTTGTATCATAACCTAATACCGTAGTTGTTATGGTGAAGGCTTTTTGCTCCAATGTCATCTCTGCTGCGTCTATGTTTGGCATAGAAGAAGCACATACCAGGCTGCTAATCAACACTGTGAGAAGAATTATGAACCAACATTTTGGGTGTGTGCTCATTTCTGGTCAGCTCTGCGCCATATAAGTCGGAAACCCGCTTGTGTGGTTTTCATAGCCTAAGCCTACTAAGTTAACATTAACACTTACTTAGCAGATGTACCTCTTTTTTATGTTTTTCTTTTTGCTTGTTCCCAAGAACCCTCTTCGCAAGTCTCTTGCACACAAACGACCGATAGCACACTAGGTTCAAATTTAATTTATGTTTTCTAACACGATATTAGGTATGGTTGTTGTGAAAGTTTGTTGCGTCGTTTTTTAATAATGTGTGGATTATGAGACACTTTGTTAGACTCGAATGGTGGTTAGATTCACCTGGAACACAAATAATAATCAGACGACTCGATCGTCTTGTTTTTGGAAGAACTGTTTTTTGTATCCAAACATCCCCGCTAAAGCCAATAACACTGCCACTGCAAAAAGCACCAGATAAAATATATGTGCTAATGCCAACGACGGCACGGTTAAGAATAGCGATTGACTAAAGGGATAGCCCGTGACACTGGGCAACAGGACGGTTGCTATGGGGATAGTGAGTACAAGATTGATTTTGTGGGTAGTGAAGAATACTCGCCAGTCGTTGCTTTTTATGAGTGTAATTGTTGCCAAAAGGAACAAAATCAACTCGAGGGAGATGTTTATGGGACTAAAGATGTCGATGTAGATGCCGCCGAAATCATGTAAGCCAAACGCTCTAGTGGACAAGGGCCAGAGTAGTTGAAGATTGCCTCCGACGATAAAGTCACCGATTAGGGAATGCGAAATCAAGGCTAAGAAATACGAGAAAGCTATTTTTCGGTATTTGACAAAGAAGGGGATGAATATGAGTGCTGCGACAACAACTGAGTGGAAGGGGCCTCGATGGATGTTTGTGCCTATGATGAAGTCAAAAATGAGGTCTATATCTGGCAGTATGGAGAGAACTAGAATAACGGGTATGAATATTTGCGTCTTTAGTACTTTCGAGGTACCTTTGCCTAAAAGGTATGCTAGCGCAATGTGACCGACAGCAAACAAATCGTTCTTCTCCAGATTCAGATTCACACATGTCAGGTTTGGTTGGCTTTAAGGATTTAGGACCAAAGTTAGGTGAACGTTAGTTGCAACCGGGATGGTTGACAGAAAAACTAACGGACACACAGAAAAATAAACACGATACGTGTTAGCCGCTAACAAAGCGCATAAGTACTGTAACTAAAAAGACAAGGCCGCATATAATTCCAATGAGTCGAAGCATGCCTCTGTCGAACACAATCTTTGACTTGAAATAGGTAGATGAATAAAACAGTTCTGATGTGGTAAGTAAAATGATAGTGGCTACGCCAAGCCAGAGACTGATATCTGCAATGGAAAGAGGAAAATCCATAAAATCACCTAACAAAAACGTATGAGGCATAAACGCTGTTCCCAGCAGATGGGATCTGTTCTTGAATGATCACTGTTTTGCCTGAGGTTTTAGCTAACGCGGAGGCTACTGCACTTACAACAGGGCACCCCAGCAGGCTGACGCTTTTGGGTCTGCTCTCAGGATCGTATAGGCTGTTGTAGACTATGCTTGATGCTTTAAAGTGGGCACCGTTAGACGTTAGGACTAGATCAGCATTTTTGGCTAAGCTAAGGTTTTCGGTTAATATTTTGGGTAGGATTTCGGTGAGTTCGGTTAGGTTGATTTTGCTTAAATCCAGCTGCAGCTGACGTTCGATTTGAGTGAGAATACCTGCCCCGGGTGAGGTTATGAATAATCCGTGGGAGCGTGTTGAGATGAATTTGCCTTGGGCTAACTCGTCAAGCGAGGGTTTGCCATCGAAGCTTTCGGATATGAAAGTAACGGGTTCTTTTAGGTTTTTTAAGTAATCGGGCAAGGCTACATCTTGGGGGTAGGCGGGAATGTAGTAGCTTTGGCCGTTGTATTTTAAATCGGTTATCATACGGTCAAGGGTGGTGTATGAAGAGCGTGCGCTACTGTCTAGTAAACTGCCGTCAACAAAGGTTCCGGTTCGAGTAACCAGGAATACTGCGCCCCAGAAAGTTAGGCCTAAGCCGATAAAAGCGGCGATTTGTTGGTTAAAGATCATAGCAAAGGCTAGTAACCCTATGCCTAGGGCTAAAAATGTGCTTGCAATGCCTTTTGCAGAATTATTTTTTGTTCGAGCACGCATTAAAATCACTCCGATTAAAATGAAACCAGAAAATGTTTATTGTTTCCTGATGTTAATACCTAAACGGTGTGTTTAAGTTTATCTAACCTGCGTTATTTGATTTCGGTTGGTGTGTTTTTATCGAGTGGTGTGTTTCGGCACATCATTTGCATGTAGCGTAGAGGTAAATGGAGCAGTTTAGAAACAAGACTGGATCCCGAAAACATGGTGCGAAAATTTTCTATATCCATAGAGTTGACTGCGCCCAAGAGGGGTGCTGTTGTTAGGTAGATTAGTAGAAATGCGGACCCGCCCATTAGAAGGGTCACAATGTAGGGTAGATGTACTAGGCTGATTAGTAGGTATGCAACAATTGAGGCAGTTAGGGATGCCCCAAAAATTTTGGCTGAAACTGCAAAATCCGCTTTTACCCCATAGTGGCGCCAACTCCAGATTAAACCCCAAATCATGCCAGGCATGCTTGCGGCGATAGCGCCGATTAATCCACCGACGACGGCATATGTTGCGGCTACTTGACCGTTTGGCCCGCCTAGGCTGTAGGCATATGCAACTAAGAGATATGCCAGCGGTAAACTTGTCGCTAAAGACAGGAGGCTTTGCTTCATTATTTGTTTGGTTTGGCCGATGCCCGATTGGAAAGTGCTTAGGCTGATGTTTCCGATGAGGACAAAGAGGTTAACGGTTGCGGATAGGGCCAGAAATATGGGGGCTAGGGGAAATTTTGGGGTGGCGTCTGTGACAAGAAGGGCATTTAGTATGCCGTCTTGAGGGAACATCGTGTTGACGATAGGTGTTGCTAACGTGATAAGTAGCATCGTTGCGGGAACCAGCAGTATGGCGGTGTATTTTACTGAGGAGGAAAAGACAGTTTTTATTAGGTGGGGCTCTTTTTCTGGGTCAATTTTTGAGAACACGGGAAATAGTGCCGTGGCAACTGGGAAGGAAACAAATGTTAAAAGGACTGTAAAGTTGGTTGCGGTGAAGTAGTTACCCATTGTCCAGCCATAGGGGTTGCCTGCGGCGATGTCGCCTGCACCTGCGTAGATGCCCATGGTTAACGCGAATGCCAAGGGGAGAACGCCGGTGACGATGGTGGAAGCCGTAAGGGGTAAACCAAAGGTTAGCATGGGTTTTAGGGTTTGTTTGATGTCGCATCGACCGATTTTGTGTTTTTGTAACGGTCTAAAGATGGCGTAGTAAACAATTACTATGCTAAGTATGCCGCCTGCAAGGATCGAAATGACAGCTGCATAGACGGCCCCCAATACGCCAAAGCCAAGTACAATCAGTAGGGGTCCCAGTGAGGTTTTGATGACTGCGGCACAGATCTGAGTGAAGCTGTTGAGTTTCATGCGTTCGTAGCCAATGAATATGCCGCCTGCCGCTGAGGCTATGGCGCCTGCGAATATAGATAGAGACATGACAGATATGTAGAGGGATAATTGTGGGGCTGCTTGGGGACTCATTATCCAAGCGATGGGTTGGGCTATTGCGAAACAGACGACTGAGAGCAGTATTCCGCTAAGGATTTCAAATATAACCCCTGAAAAGATGACGTCGTGGATTTGTGCGTTTTTTCCTTCTAATCTTAGGTTGGCTATCTGTTTGGTCATTGCCGAGTTTATGCCCCAATCTCGGAAGAAACTAATGATTGAGGAGGGGATCAACGCCATACCGTAGAGTCCAACGCCCTCGGCGGGTAGAAGCATACCTAAGAGGATGGTGCCCACGGCCATGATGATGGTGGATCCGGCGATGCCTATCATGAGGTGGAAGCTGCCGGTGGCTGAGGATTTTCCTAACTCTACAACTTTGTCCACCATTTAGGGCACCAAACTAAGCAAGATTAGAAACGGCAATTTTGTGGACTTTGATCGATTTAACGGTTAAATTGCGGCTCGTATTTGTGTGGCGGTTGTTTTACGGTCAATTAAGCGTCAATCGGGGTAACTAGCGGTCTTCTCTAAACTTGCCAAGTTCACTTCGCATAGCAAGCTGTGGACTTGACAAGAAAGCATAGTGTAGTTTTCAAAAACCCATAAAATTGATCTAGCGATAGGATGACTTGAAAAAATCAGGAAGAGAGACAAAAGTGAACACAAATACCTCAGGTAACGTGTTGCGTCGCATACATTTCCATGGACTAAAGAAAATCTCGAAACCTCTTGCAATTGGCTTAAGTGCGGTATTTATTATCAGTATGATGGCTGTTCTTATAGCACAACCAGCAATGGGTGCAACGGCTACAGTTCTTAGCATTTCAAACGGTCAATGGATCTGTCAAGCGCATACAAATGTTGAACCTATAACAGCATACAATATTCCTCACACAGAAGGCACGCGCAGTGCAAGCGGTGTGCCCAATTTAGACAACTGCTACCTGCCCCAAGAAATCTTTAGAGGCTACAATAGATGGTTCGCAAATGGCGAATACTTTAACCTACAAAGCTATCCTATACTGAGTTTCGATTTCTGGGCTGACAGAGTGATGCAAATCAATGTCGGCGTTGTCGATACAACAAACGGGGGATGGAACCCAGCGGGTGTAAACATTGCCGACACTTACCATAACGGACAAGCCAACACACCACCGTACAACGGTTTGTATGGCACAGGAACAGCAAAGTCTTCTGATGGCCACTGGCTATTAATGGCAGGCCCCAGTGACAAAAGCGTTACCCACTACACCATTGACCTGAGAACCTTAGGAGTTAGTCTTGCACACATTGGACAAATTGTCTTTGACGTAACTAGCAACCATCAATCTAGCATCAACTGGAAAATCACCAACTTGACCGTTTCAACCACTGGAGACGTACCAGCGACTCAACCCACAACCACACCAACCCCAACATCAACAGTTGCAGCCACATCGACCGCAATACCAAGACCGCCCACAACACCTACACCGACAACCACACCAACCCCAACATCAACAGTTGCAGCCACATCGACCGCAATACCAAGACCCTCCGCAACACCTACATCAACACCAACCCCAACAACAACCCCAGAACCCACAACAACCCCAACTGAAACTCCAATTGCTACACCTACATCTTCACCTACAGCATCATCTACGCAAGTAACACCTCCACAAACACACCACCCAAGCACGCACGCATCCAAACCTACGCCCACATCAACAACCACCCACACATCAACAGCTAATCATACATCCACCCACAAACCAACCACAGCCACCAAAGCATCAATACCAAATGCACCTACTTCAGAGACACACCCCCGATCGACATGCGTAAACTCAAACATCACCCCAACCCATCCATTAGCGGTCAACCATAACAATAGATGCGGAGGATGGTGGAATATGTTCAATTGGTTCCACCACCACACAGGGTGGTTCCACCACTTCTAACAATATCCCTTTTTATTTTTGTCAGAAAACCAAACCTTTACTACAGCCATTTTGACCTGTTAAAGTAACCCAGTTTACCCGCAACCTTATAGATTAGAAACCTATCGATCGAATAATACTTCTTGCAGTAGTGACACAAATCAAAGCTGGATTGCCTATCACGGAACCGCTTAACAACCGTGCCATAATCATCATGCAACAAATTCCCCACAGTATGGTCTAACTTAAAATCCATATCACAAGTCTGAACCCTACCATCAGGCATCACAACAAGTTGAGGAGTCACAGTTTTTCGACAAAAACCAACCCTTCGCGGTTTAGGTAATATACCCCTACATAAATTCTCTCTTTCGTTGCTAATGAACAGATCATTCATAGTGATATACTGCACATTGGGGATACCCTGCATTATACAAAAAATGTTTTCTTTAAACTCGCTGGTTAACTGAAAATTTGAGTTTTTACCATCCGGTAAATGCAGCACAAAGCCTTCATAGGGTAGATCAAGCAGATCCTTCACGGTTTTGTTGGTCGCATACTGTAGCGTTGTTGCAACATGAATTCGATAGCCTTCTTGATGAGCGTATTTTGCCATATCCGTAAAAGAGGGATTAACACAAGGTTCACAAAATCCTGAAAAATCAATCATCACATGTTTGGGGATGTTGTTCAACATTTTCTTAAAGTTCTCTAGACTCATCAGCCGGTCGTTTCTGCCATATTTTTCAATCAGTACCTCTTGGGGACAGTATTTATGGCAGTTTACAGGACAACCGATTGCTAATGTAAACTCTACATATTCGTTTGAATAAAAATTAGTCGCACGCTCACCAGCGCTTAATTGCCGGGTACCTATAAGAGTCGCCTCCGTGTTAATTAATCTAAAAATGCATATATTACAAACCAGCGGTGGCTTAAAAATTTTTTGATAGCACCACTAATCGCACAGGTTGCTAAAGAATTAAGCTATTTTTGTAGGCCTCTAAAATCGTCTCTAAATCCCTCAATCCATCTAAACCTGTCGATAAAGGCACTTGATCGTTGTGGAGACAATTAACGAAGTGCTGTAGCTCCTCAAAATGCGGCTGGTTAAACGTGTTTATACCCTTGGTCAGCATCTGGTAGGCGTTAGCAACCGTAGGCGGGGTTGCATGTTGCACAGAAACACTCCGAACACTCCCCAATACATCAAGACGGAGCAGATATTCTTGGGAGTACCAACCAACGTTAATAACAGCTAAAGTACCTGAGGTGAAACGGGCTAGAACCATAGCTGAATCCTCGAAATCTACATTATAGCGATGACCAAACTGACCCTTGACAGCAGTGACTTCACCAAAGAGCATACGCATCAAATTAATTATATGACAGCCCAAATCAACTAGCACGCCACCGCCAGATTTAGCAGGGTCAAACCACCAATCAGGTACAGGAGCTGGAGAGGTGCCATCAGCCCGTGCAACAAAAGGACCAGCACAGATGTAGGTTGCATGGGCATTTTCAGCGTCGCCGATTAAGCCATCTGCTATATCCTGCTTAATTTTCTGAAAACGGCGATTAAACCTCATCGGGTAACCCATCATAAGCTTAACAGAGTTACGCTGGGCAGCTGATATGACCGCTTTAGCTTCCTCAACAGTAACTGCAATGGGTTTTTCTAGAAAAATGTCTTTATGGGCTTCAGCAGCCTGCACCGCACATTCAAGATGCAGATGTGTAGGAAGAGCAATTAGAACAGCGTCGATTTGGGGATCCTTGAACATCTCTGTGTAGTCAGTAAAGGTTTTTTTTATCCCCATTGCTTTTGCCCGGGCAAGAGCTGCTTTTGCAGTATCTGCAACAGCCACCACTTCAGCGTTTGGCAACATCAGGCCGTGTTTTAGGTGAAGTTGCCCTATGCCACCAATGCCAATAAGGCCTAATTTTTTAGACTGCACACAAAATCCTCCTACTCAAGCCCTAGGCGTGAGCCAAGTCCGACTACACGAAGGGTTCGCTTGATTTGGCGTTTGACTTTCATTTTAGAGGTCACTTTTGGATACTTTGCCCTAAAGTCTTCAAGGGCCTCGCCTTTGGCGATGTAAACGCGTCGGCCCACCCCTTCTTTTTCAGCTAACGCGAAATAGGGGATTTTACCGGGGTTTAACCATGCAATTTTTGCGGCGGCAACGTCTATGGCAACAGGGTCTGTGGATGCCATGATTAAACCCATTTTACGGGGTTGTACACCTGCAGCGATGTTGTTATCAATTAAGCATAGGTCAAAGGGCATGGCTTTGTTTAGGGCTACGATAACGTTGCCTAAGTCGGGGTGATACTTGGATTTTTTTTGGAGGGGGTTACACCCGAAGATGTTTTTGAGGGCGCAGGTGAGTTTGATTGGGTCGACGGTGTATTTTATGTGTGCTATGTTAATTTTTAGGTCTGCATCACTGATAGTTTTTGGGATGTTGAAGGGATAGGTTTTGCCGTTGCAAGTTATGTCTGTGGGAGTGCTTTGGTCTTCGGTAAGGTTGACTAGGCGGATATTTTTTTCTTGGGCAAGTTTTGTGTAGCCCAGCATTTTAAAAGCGTATTTGCAGCGCATAGCGGAAGCATCTGATTCCACCACTGCTATATCTACATCCGGGGCGATTTCCTGGCGTAGTAAATCAATCAGGGCCGCTACAAACTGGGGGGCAGTGGTTTGTCCTGTGGTGGAGTCCCAGTAGTAGCACAGGTTCGGTTTAATCACGATCCGTCGTGCACCTGTTGGAAAGGTATAGTTAATCAGGTTTAGTGATTGGGTTATTGCATCTTTGAGGGGGGAATCTGTGATTGTGGGGATTTTAACTAAACTTACAAGACTCAAAAAAAGCACCTGGATTTCAAATTAACTAATCAAATTATATTAAATTGAAATAGATTAGATTAGATTAGTGAAAGGATGAAACAACAATGTCTTTGAGGTTGCGTAGAAATTGTCTGCCTCTTTCGAAGCTATCTATCTGCTTAAAGGCAGTTAGGAGACTTTGTGCTTGACCGCCTAGGGCGTCAGCCTTTGGGAGGTGTTTACCATAGGAGCGAATTAGACGAGCATAGGAGTACTGGGGTAATTCGTTAGATAGCATCTGTGAACTGGTGTATTCCCAGTAGATATCGGTGACGTCGGTTTTCTCCATAGGAGCTAGGGGTGATTGAATGGTATGTTGCGAGGGCAAGGACTGTAGCATGGCGTTTAGGTAAGTGTTCCAGCCTGGGGGGCAATGTTCGTGTTCAACGTTTTCTTTGACAAAGCCTGCTATGGCGCGTTCACGTTCTAGATGGCCACTGTCGGTAGCCCATGCAAGGGTTTCTGTGAAACTCTCCAGGGTGGATCTGTGCACTTTGAAATTGTTAAATCCAACATCATCTTCGAGGCTTAAATGCGGCAACTCTTTGAGGTGCAATCCCACGATGGGTAGATTGTGCATCGCGGCCTCTAGCATCGCCGTTGCGCTACCACAAGGAAAACTCACTACATACACGTCTGCGGCGGCATAGAATTTTTCTAACATATCAGGATTCATCATACCCAAAGCGCGGATTCTGCCGTCCACCTGTCGCGAAGCTTCTTGCCAGCGTCTATCAGCGGTGGGCCCAGCTGCTATCATTCGCACATTTGGATGTTCCCTAAGAAACGCGACTAAGACTCTGAGGAAATCATAGTTGCCAAATGGATAAAACTTTTCTGCTCGGCCCACAGTGAGTAGAACTATGTCTTTCTCGCTAAAACCTAGTTGTTGCCGTGCATTGAGCCTTATTGGCGTCGCGGCGGTTTTTGTTAGAGGAATAGGTAAAAGGCGTGAGTCGGTGATGCCTCTGCGTTGCGTGTTGAGGATTCCTGCGCTGGGGTGGTAGTCAACGGTGAGGTCAGCGATGCTGCTGCCCAGCCAGAACATGTGGTCCGCGTGATTACAATAGATAACGGGAGGCCCGCCATCTATACCGAATGCAACAGCGGGAACAGGATCAAAGGGGTGAATCATCAATACAATTATGTCTGCCCAGTTCTGTGCAAGCAACCGTAGTAGCAAAGCCTGTTCAACTAGACGCGAGGAGAGCTCGGTTAGCGAGCAGGTCCAGCCACCGCTAGAGCCCACTGCATCCCAAAGCAGCGGGGGAAGGGCACCTTTTTGTGAAGTAGTTATTATACTATGAACAGAGTTATCAAGGGTATTGCTAATCCAGCGTGCCACAAACGGTGTGTGCCCGCCGGCATTGTAGCATTCAGTTAACACATGGAGAAAACGCATTTTACCAAAGCTTTTCGGTTTAGTTTTAAGAAAGAAAGCCCCTGTGACATCGGGAGGGTCTGCGGCTATACGTTGTGCTACGTCAAGCAGCACCGTCTCGAGTTCTGGGCTCATATAAACGCCTGGATGGCGAAGGGATGCAAAGTGCGCAGCGATTTTACACCATGCCATGGCAGCTTCCAAATGGTTTTTTGCAAGGGCATAGCTTGCTTTTTCTAGCGTCTTCTGGAATATCCTTCGATTCGCCTGTATTTTGGAGTTTAGAAGTTCATGTGACAAAAAAGACACTTCGAGCAAGTTAAGTCAATACTATGTAGTTATGTGATACTAAATCGTGTTAGAAGCGTACAGATTTTCTGGTAGCCGCCTCCAAGAAACGTGCCCAAAAAACCATCGCCGCCTGTTAGGGCCAACAAGAGAAACAAAAGGCTGTTGATCCGAAGGGGATTGACTCGAAGGGCTTTTAGGTAGTAGTGTTGAGCCAACCCTTTCTGGTTAAGACCTGCATATGCATGGCCTATTTTGTAATAGATATCAGCTAAAGAGCGTTTACCGATTTGGGCACCGTAGTGTTCTAGAAAAAAGTTTCTTAGCAGAATTCTTTCCTTAAACCACAATTGTTCGTTTTTCAGAGTTATGTTCTGGCCATGAACACGATAAACCGCCAACGGCTCAGCCATAAAAACAAATTCATGCTCTTTTGCTAGACCGACAAAAAACTGGTGATCTGCCACCAATTTGAGCCGCTCATTGAAAGCATTCTGCTGGGCAAACTGTGTTTTTAGAAGGACACTTTGTCCAAACACGAAATCTTCTTGTAGAAGCTCTTGGAAGAGGTTGCCGCTTTTTCTTTGTGGACTTGACTGATACTGGGTGAGGTTTATTCCGGTGGGGACACCTTTGCTGTCGATTACTTTTCCGTCTGACCAAACAAGCCTATCTTCACAGCTCTTGATCACGTTGAGCTGTTTCTCGAGTTTGTTTGGTAACCAGCCGTCGTCTGAGCCGATAAAGGACACATATTTGCCCTTTGCTTGCCTTAGGCCGTCGTTTAGGGTTTTTGAGATGCCTAGGTTTGTTTGGTGAAATGTTGCTCTGACGCGCGAATCGTTGGTTTGGTATGTTTCTATTATCGCTGGGGAGTTGTCTGTTGATGCGTCGTCTACTATTATGAGTTCAAGATTTGAAAAAGTTTGGCATAAGACACTTTCTATGGCGTGTGCAAGGTATTTCTCGTGGTTGTAGGAGCTCATCAAAACACTCACTAAAACCAAGTTCCTTCACCACTATACGAAAACAACTTACAGCTAATGTGTAGATAGTTATATCAGAAAAGCTAAGGCCTAACCCGCCGTTTGAGGTTTTCTAATCTTGCAAGGTTAGGGCATTATTAAGGTTGTGTGATTGTGTCTGTGGAAGCAGTTGTTTAGAGGACAATTTGGTAGGTGTCATACATGACTGCGCTGGCACCAAAGTTTTCTTTGCGCTTAATCAACCCCAGATTAAGCACTTCGCCTTGTTTTTCAGTTGAGATGCCAAAGTCAAAGTATTTCTTGTCGGGGTAGCGCTGGTTTATAAGGTAGTCTTCTATGAGGTCTTGTGCTCCGATGGTCCATCCCTCCTTAGAGTTTGAAGCGTACTGCATGTGAGCCACGTTTTGACTTTCATAGATGATGATGCCGGCTAGCATTGTGCTGCCTCTAAATGAGCCATAAAGCTGTATGTTGTCTGGAAATCTTTCGGCTAGAAGCTTGATTTCTTCTGCGCTATGTACGGGTTTGACGCCATGTCGCTCAATGAGCACTTCCTCTTCGATTTTCATAAAGGTTTCAAAATCGCTGGATTGCTTCACGACTAAATTGTTTTTCTTGGCTTTCCTTATGTTGTCTTTGCGATTACCGTCGAAGCCTGGGGCGTTGGGCAGATAGATTGTGGAGGACACGTTTCGGGCACTTAGGTGAGCGTTTATTTTAAACAAAGCATAGAGGTCTTCGTCTGCGGGCACTAAATGGTAGATGTAGGGGATTCGCTTGTAGACTATTTTGGTGAGACCTATGTTTTGGCAGTGGGCAACTATCGCGTCAAAGATGTTTAGCATAAGAGGCGTCTTCATGTTGTAGCCAGAGATTACACCCCCAAAGGTTAGGCCGCCGTGGCTATACAGGGTGCCGTTGTAGGTATTTGCGGGAAGAAGGGCAACGAGTTTGTCGCTGTCGTAAAACATCAAGGAATGGTCGCTAAAGCGGTGTGAGTGGTACTCCATGTAGTCTCTAAGAAACAAGAAGACAGTGTTTTTTGCGTTGGAAACAAAAGTGTCCCAGAGGGTCTTGTTTTCTGGCGTGTACACCTGGACAGTTAAAGGGTAGGTTTCGGGGGTCAAATTATTTCCTTCCCTAAAATGAAGGGTTCGGTGGTTTTGTTAGGCAAGGGTTTAGCGGGGTTGCCGACATAAATGCATGCGTCAAAGGTATCGTTGGTCAATACGGCACCTGCACCGACCACGCAGTCTTTACCAACATGGACTTTGTCGCGCAGACAACTATTAACACCCAAAAAAGAACCCGCGCCAATTTCGCAGAAACCTGAAACCGCCACATGGGACGCAAGAAAACAGTTATCGTGAACAACAGAGCCATGCCCAATTGAGCAGCCACACCACAAGGTGACGTTGGCACCGATTTTTGAACCTCGCTGGATGGTGACGTTCTCGAGAATAAAACAGTTTTCGCCGATTTCAACGTTTCTTGCAATGACCGCATGGGGACTTATGTATGAGGTGAGGGGATAACCGTTTAATTTGGTGAAGTGGCAGAGTTTACTTCGAAGCCTGTTTAGCTGAGTGTAGGATACTGCAACAAAGGCGCTACAGATTTCGGGGGCAAAGTGTTGTTTGATGTCTTCGAGGGCAACTACGGGCAGTCCGAATAAAGTTTGATTTTTCAAAAAAGCCTGCTCGACGCCAAACCCCACCACATTATAGTTTGCTTGTTCTGTGAAATAATCGTAAGCCAACGCGGCGGTTTCGCCGGCACCAACTATGAGCAAGTTGGGTTTATTTCCAGCCATTTAGTACCCACCGTTTGAAGTCGTCGTAGTCTCGCATGTAATCGGATTCATCATAGACCTGGGAAACCAAGGAAAGGGCAACGGAGTTTGAACTAAAGTTCTCGAGTTCACGCCAAATCTTGGGGGGGATGTAGAGGCCATAGTGGGGCCGGTTGAGAAAGAAATTGGTTTTGCTAAACCCATCATCGAGCATCACATCAAAACTGCCGCTCAAAGCGATGACCATCTGGTGGAGTTCTCTGTGGGCATGTCCGCCGCGGGTGGCACCGCTTGGTACATCGTAGAGATAATAGACGCGTCGGATTTGGAAGGGGATTTGTTTGTTTTCCTCGATAAAGGAGAGGTTGCCGCGGTAGTCATTGACTTTGGGGAAATTTATGATGCGACAGTCGTTTAGGTTGCTGTATTGTTCAATTTGCAAAAAATCAGCTCCGGTGTAACCGAAATTTTGGATGCACTATTGAGGTACATCATTTTTTGAGGAAACAGTGTTCTCGTAGTTGCCCACAGCATGCAAAAACATGTTTTCGCCAAGTTTAGAGGGCACCAGGTAGAGCGCAGGGGGCAGATGGATTCTGATGAATTTTTCTTTAAGCGTTTCGGGTGAGACTTTGGTTTGGCTCCAATGTATTGTTCTTTTTTGCCAAAGAAATTTAAAGTTATGCAGGGCCCAGGTGAGGCTGTGGATATTAGCGCGGATTATGCCCAGATTATGGTTTTTGAGTGCATAAACAAGATGGAAAAGAGAGTGTATCGAGTTGACTATGTATGCTTTGGCTAATTCGTGGGGATGGTAGTACACGTCAAATAGGAGGCAGGTGTTGGCGCGTTGCAGATTAAACGTGGTGTTTTCAACATTCCAGGCTTTTGATGCGCCAAGCATGTGTCGTATCTTTGAGTCCGTTACGGTTACGACGCGGTGGTTTGTCATCCAAACCTTGAAGGATAGCAGGGTGTCATCGTAGAAAAAAGGTATTTTTGGGTCAAACAAGCCGGTTTGCTCGATTAAGGCACGGGGGGCAATCATACTAGCGCCTGAAGCCACCGATATCTCAAATACGGAGCGAAACTTGTGGCTGCTGGGTTTGTTTTGACCCAGAGGGTGTTTACGAACAAGGTAATTGCTAAATATCCAGCCGCCTATTTGGATACTTTCACGGTCCATGTTTAGGATTTTGCTTTGAGCCAAACCAATGGTGGGATCCATCTGCAAAGCGTTAACCAATGCGGTAAGCCAACATGCGTCTACGACGGTGTCGTTGTTGAGAAAAACAATGTATTCGCCATAGGCTTGTGCATAGCCCAAGTTGTTGCCGCCGCTAAACCCTAGATTCTTTGAGTTTCGGATTATTCTAAGGTGGGGATCGTCACCAAATGTGCGCTCCACCAAATCCAAGCTTGCGTCGGTAGATGCATTGTCAACCAGGATTACCTCATAGTTGCGGTAATTGTTTTGTAGCACTGAGTTTAGACAGTTAAGGAGGTAGTCTTCGCCATTGTAGTTGAGGATGATTATCGAAACAAACGGGAGGTTTGCCAGGCAACTCAATCTCCAGAAGCGGTTTTCTTTGTAACTGAGGGGGGTGCTTTTTTCACGAGTTTTTTAAGATCTGCAACTGGCGAGTAGGACAGGCCAAGTTGTTTGTAGAGCAACCATTTTGCTCCAATAATGTTGCCAAGCAGTATACCCTCGATTTTGCGAGTGTTGTACACCAAGTTAAAGCGCATGTGTTTTAGACTAAGTACAATACGGAAAAGGTCGGATTGCATTTTGCTAACTATAGAAAGGGTGGGTTCAGCTCCGTATAAGCGGTAGAACAGCAGTTCAGCTTCGACAGCCCAAAGCAAGTCGTTGCGTGGTTTTAGGTAGTCACGGCTTGAGGTTCGCCCATGGACAATATGGTAGACTTTTACGCTTGGGCTATAAATCAGTTTTAGGCCACGACGCCACAACAGCCAGCCCAAAACCATCTCCCAAGCACACCCCAAAATCCACTCACCAGGCAAATCAATAGATCTAAGCACGTCACCATTGATGGCCATGGAGGGTCCGCGTAGCAACGCTTTAACAATGCCATGGCTCCGCCAGTATGCGTTGTTGCCGCGTTCATAGACTAGACCAGAGATGGCGATGCTGTTTTTGTAGTCTTCCAGCCCTCTTAGGGGGTGCCCAAATAGTGCGAACTCGTTATCGGAGTAAGCGGTAGGATTCTCGCATTCAGGAATAATGTTAATTTTATCGTCTTTTATTAGCACTGGATACGAGTCGCCGGTGACTGCTGCAACATCGAATTCTGTGAATAGTTTCACAGTTTCTTGCAGCCAGTCGTCAGCGGGGATGGCGTCGTCATCGAGAAACGCTACGATATCGCCTTTGGTGTATTTAACGCCCAAAAAGTACGCGTCAACAATGTGACCTGTGCTTTGAGCGACAACTGTTAGGTTGAGATAGTTAGATGTTTTTCTGAGCAGATGCTCTGTGTTATCGCTAGAGGGTTTAACGACAAATACAACATCGAAGTTCCGGTAGGTTTGGCGATCCAGCGCTGCAATCATATAGGGTAGAATGTGGGCTCTCTTGTAGGTGGGAATAACCACGGTTACCCAAGTTTTTCGTGACAGAACCACTCAATCATCCAGTTTACCCGTGCGGGTGTTTCAAGAAATCGGTTTCTTTGTTGAGCCACTTAACTAAGTCGAGGTATTTCTCGTATTTACGGTTGCGTGTTGAATCGTAAACGTGCATTTCGCTGGCGTAGTCCTCGACAAAAACGTTGCCAGTCACATCATAGGGTTTGCAGGAAAAGAAGAGTTTATGGTTGTAGGGTAATTTTCGGTATCTTTCTAGTAGTTCCTCTCTGAATTCTTCACCATCAGAGAACACAACAAACAAGTTATCTCTGTTGAATCGGTTGAGGCGGCGGTACCATTTTTCAGCGGCTTTTGTTTCAGTGTGGCAATGCATGAAATGGATCTCTATGGTGTCATCCAACACACCGATAGGGTAGCGGCAATGGGTTTGCTCGAAATACTTTTGTGCCATGGCATGATTTGTTTGAGTTTTAAAAGCTAACGGCTGGTTTAGGTAGTGGTCGAGGTTTTCTAGCAGACAGAGGTAGTCGTCGGGGTATATGTAGGTCCAAATGGTTGGGGTGGTGTAGGGCAATCCGAATTTGTGATATATACCGCCTGTGAAACAATTGTTGCCGATTATGGAAAAATTTCTGTTTTTGAGTTTTGAGCGTGGAACCGCTGAAAAGAATCGGTCGACGACACGCCATTTTACGGTTGATTCAACTGAAGCTATCGCCACTTTGAGATAATTGTTGAGTGCCATTGGTTTGCCCCTAAGCATAACGATGATGGGTGTACTTGCGAGTAATTCTGTGCAATGTGCAGATTTTGGTTGGTTTTGTTTGGTTTAGCCGAGTTATGAATGGGGGGCATAGTGGACTTCACTATTGCTGTTGGAGTACACGACATCTGTTTGGTCGAGCAAACGCGGGATGGTGCCGTTGGAGACTAGGGGTTCATAGTTTAAACTAAGATAGCTAAGAAACACATATTCGCCGCCATTTAATATGGTGCCGTCACGTAGTTCAGTCATGTAGCCACGATATACAAGTCCATAAGCGGTAAGCGACGTGTAGAGTGCAGTATCAGATAAGAGCTTGTACTGATAGGGCACATACTTATCAACCCAATTGGCACCATAAACACTAGACCCATCGATGTATCCAAAGGCGCCATATTTCTCCACAGGATCCATCCGGTAGCCGCTAAGGGGAATAGACCAACTCTGTGAACCGGCCACTTCGTAGACAAAATTAGTCTGAAACAGGAAATACGGAACCAACACCGCGATCACAAGCAATGAAAACACCATTTCTCTTCGGCGTCTAGAGAGAATATGCACCGCCATCCACATACCCACGATACAGAAAGGTGCAAGAATCATAAGCAGTATGTGATAGAATCGGGTCATCGACAAGGTATTTGCCAACCCGGGAACAAGTGTTAGAAGGGCCAGAAAAACAACCGTTAACACGCTAAACACAACGTAGTCGCGTTCGAAACGAAAAGGCATTTTTCTATGGGTAAATAGGGCGATAACGCCGATGATGATGAAGAGCTCTGTTATATATGCAATCCCTCGGCTCACAGTATTTAGAATGGAGGGCGACTCCGCTAAACCTAAACCAGTGAGAACCGCTTGACCTCGAGACGCAGGATTGAAGAATTCACCTAGTTGCCCTGTAACGTAGCTGGTAAAGCTTATGAAACTGTCAAAGACCACTGCACCCGAACTATATATGTACCAAAGGAACATGGCTACAAAAAAGAAGACCACAAAGCTCAACTGCAAATTGAAGCTGGGTTTTCTGATGTAGAACTTTGAAACCGCCCAGGCAGCTAAGATGAGAAACAGAAAAATCTCTGCTAACGCGTAGTGAGAGACAATCAAACCAAAGCTTAGCACCGCAAACCCAGCGAATTTTGCACCGTCGGGCACTTTTTTGTTTAACAGCAATAACAAGAGCATAACAAAGAATAATTCAGCGATCATTTGGCGGTTTAAGGCAAGCATCTCTGTGAAAAACGTCATTTGCGCCATGAAAAGAAACGCTGCGGCAAAGCTGAGGCGTTTGCCTATGTAGGGTTGCCAGAGCAGGTATAACCCCACGGGAACCATCGCGAAAATGAGCGGATAAATTATTTTGAAAACCCAGGTGGCATCTAAACCAAGCATGTTTGAGTAAACGGTAGGTAAAATAGTGATGCTTAGCATTGCGTTGTATCTACCAACAGCTTCGTCGCTGGGAATCATAAAGACGGGATCCCAGTGTAGACCAAGTTGGGTTCCACGGAAAACATAGAGTTCTACCGGGGAATCGCCGCCATAGGGCAAAATGTAGTTGGACATAAGAGAAACATGCATCAGAAGGGCTAGAGCAATCATTGCTATTGCAAAGGCATAAAATGTTTGAGATTTGGGTAATTTATCAGAGTAGAAGCTGCCGATAAATAAGCCGACAATAGAGAGAATCATTATCAGCAGAATAAAGTTGTTACCCGTGACGTTGACAAAGTAGGCACCAATTATACTAATAATCGGAATTAACACTAAAAGCAGCATAGAACGTTTAAAAGGCGTATGCGATTGCCCTATGGGTGACATAGGTTTTTGCTGGAGATATACTACTGCTGCACCTATGATGACTATGGTGTTTATGAAAAGCGAAATCGGGAGTGTAGCCAACGGGAAGGTTATACCGATGAGAGATCCAAATTGATTTATGACGCCACCCGCAGCCATGAGAAAAGCAATGCTAAAGGCCACGGAGTATAGAATAGACTCAAGCGTACTTAGGCTGCCTATTTTTAGCAGTCTAACCATAATGTAGCCTGGGATAAAGGTGAGGTAGGCTATGCCGATGACGATTCTTGCAAGTGAAAAATTTAGGAACAGGGTAAGGTACATTGCCACCTGCAAAGTCACAACTATGGCTAGAAAATTCTGAGAAATAAACGATCGGTTAAACGCCATGTTTTCGCCAACACTAGTTTTTGATTACGGAACGATAGATTTGCGACATCTGAGGGGCCACCGTTCGAATATCATAATTCTGCACGGTTTGGGCACCGCTTAAGGCGAGACTATCGCGTAATTGTTTATTCTCGATGAGCCTTATTAGGGCACTAGCAAGGTCATCAACATCGTCAGGTTTAAAGAGCAAGCCGTTGTACCCGTCACTTATGGTTTCTTTGAGAACTCCAAAGTTGGGGGCAACCACCGCTAATCCTGCCGACCAGGCCTCTAATGTTGCGATGTAACCAAAGTTTGTTGCTACAAAAATGTCGCTGCTCCAAAGAAAGCTGCGGACATCGGTTTGTTTGCCGGCCATAGTTACAGAATCTTTGAGGTTGAGGTCTCGTATCATTTGTTTGAGGGGTTCAAAGAGTCGGCCATACCCTACGAGGGTTAACTTTGCGTTGGGTAGTTGGTCGTTGACTTTTTTGAAAGCTTTGATGACTAAATCAGGGGTCTGTACGGGTTCAAGTCGGCCTACATAAATTACTGTGATGTTATGTGGTTCTGTGGAGTTGGGGTTTTTGAAGTGGGGGGGATCAACAAAGTTTGTGACGAGGTGGCTTTTGCTGCATAGCCCTATGTCTTCTAAGGTGCCCAGAATCGTTTTTGAGTAGGTTGTGATTGCGGCAACATCGTTTTCTAATATGTTTTTTACCACGGGAGACTTTAGCGGCATGCCACCATGTAGGGGGTCACCGACAAATCCGCCATGTAGCGTGACTACCAATGGTTTGTGGTAGTGTCTGCTTAGGTAGATGCCCAGGTTGATGTATTCGAGGTCTTTCCATATGCCATGGATGTGGAAGACGTCGGCAGAGCGTAGGCCAGGCCATCTGAGGGCTTCCTGGTATAGACCTGCGAATTTCATTTTTTCTACAAACTTGGGTGTGGAGCCAAACGCATAGATGCATGCGCCGTTGATTAGGTCAACTGGGCCGGGTCCGAGGCGGTATACTTTGAGGAACCCTGCGTCTTCATATTTTTTAATGTTTTTTGTTATGAGTAGAAATTTGGTGCGTCCTGTGACTAGTGAGAATTCGATCTCTTGTTTTTTAGCTAAATAGTTTGATAACCACAGGATGTAGCGTTCTAGGCCACCTATGTCGATGGGCCAGAATCTGTCCCAGACGTGACAAACATGCAAGTGGTGAACCTCAGTTGTAATGTTTTTCGAAAAGTTGCATAAACTTTAAGGAAAAATTTTGGATAGAGAATTTTTGTGCGACTGTTTTTGCATTCTCAGCGTTTAGCGGTGACCAGCTGGTGATTTCGGTTTCTATTTTGGCTGCGGCTTCTTCGATGGTTCGGTAGCGGTACTTGGGTGCGACGAATTCGCGCATACCGCCTGAGTCGTGTACGATAGGGATGCAGCCCAACGCCATGGCTTCTACGATGGAGATGCCAAAATGCTCGCCTATCATGGTGTGGAGGTAGAGTTTTGCTTTTTTTAGCAGTTCGATTTTTTGGGGGGTGGGTAAGTTGGGGTAGAAGCTTATGCGGTTGGATAGGCCCATTTTTTTTGTTAGTCGTTGTAGGTTGGCTAGGGGGGCGGGGTTGTAGAGGCGGCCGATGATGGCGAAATGGATTTTGGGGTTGGTTAGTGCGGCTATGTAGGGTATGCGTTCGAGGAGTTTGTTGAAGTCTAGGCGGGAAGTTGTGACGACGAGGTTTTGTTCTGAGTCTTTGGGGGTATTTTTTCCTATGGCAGATATGCAAGATGAAAATGGGGGATAGAGTACTTCGACAGTTTTGCCCGAGTACTGTTTGATTTCTCCTGCTGTGTAGCAGCTGTTTGCGACTACTAGGCGGTGGTCGTAGTCTATGAGTGTTTTTTCTAGGAGCACATGGGGTATGGTTGCGGCTTGCATGATGTGGGGGTTGGTGAGGTAGGGGAATTTTTTGGTAAACGCGTATTGGTTGAGGTAGGGGAAATGGATATAGGTGATATCGGTCCAGGGGAAAACGCAGTTGGAGAAAGCGTCGATGAAGGTGGCGCATTTTGATTTGGCTATGTAGCTGTGGATTATGGTTTGGTAAAAGTCTGCGAGTTCGCGTGGATTGAAGTGGGTGGGTTGTACGATGTTTTGGATTGTGGGGTTGAGGGTTTCGCCGAAGTAGGTTTTGATGTCGGGGGTGTTTATTTGGTGGCTTGTGAAAAAGATTACTTTGTGGCCGTTTTGGGCTAAGGTGTTGGCGAGGGCTACGGCGACAAATTCGCCTCCTCCATACACGTTTAGGGTTGGGCAGAAGACACCGATTTTGATTGTTATCACCATCGTGAGACGGTTTTGATGTGAATGTGAAGCTCAAAAGACATGTGTGCAGTTAAGGACTTGATAAGTTCAGGCAGTTAAACACTGTTGTTTTAAACACCTGAATCTGTCATGTGAAGTAGACTTTGCAAAGCACTTTAACCGATTTTTCAAAAGAATATAAAAGCAATCATGCCACAGTGAGGGGGTTCATAAATCAGGAAGAGAGAGAGAGAAAAAAAATGAACACACACCTATTAGCGAACGCAGGGCACTCCATAAATCTCAAAAAGCTCGCCAAACCAATCGCCGCAGGCATCGCAGCACTCTTTATCATCACCACATTCACCGCACTTGCATTCCACCCAACCCAAGCACAAACCACCACCCCCGCACTCCATACCTCCGGCTCATCCATCATAGACGCAAACGGAAACACTGTGTATCTCCGCGGCATGGGACTCGCGGGTATGGCACCAAACATAATCCTCTGGAACCAAGAAACAACAGACAGCTGGAGCGCCCAGTGGAACACCGACCCCGCAGTAATGGATGAAACATTCCAAGTCATGCAGAGTCAATGGCACATAAACATGATCCGAATCTTTGTCTACCCAAGCTGGTATTACCGCGACACCATCATCCCTGCCCAAGAAGACCCCATAGGACAAGCAGCAAAAACCACACCAATCAGCACCAAAGAATACCTCCAAACCATATGCACAGAAGCCGCCAAGTATGGCATCTACGTCGACATAACCCCATACATGCTAACCCCCTCAGCAAGCTCCTTTGGTTCAGACCCATACGCCACCCCTAACTTTGGATGGCACGGTCTACCAATGATGGGTTGGGACGAAGCCGGCAACAGATTCCTCCAAGATGCAGGATACGGCAACGATGAAATAGGCTTCTGGCACTGGTTCTGGACAGACATGGCAACCACCCTCAAAAACCATCCAAACGCAATCTTTGAAGCATGGAACGAACCCAACATAGGCACCGACGATGACGCTATCCCTGCAGGATACATGAACTACCTAACAACCATGCACAATGCAATCAGAGCAACAGGCGCAACCAACCTAATCATGATGCAGTGGCACATGGGCTGGTTCCCCAACAACTACGGCAACGACCTAAGCTGGGCAAAACAAATCACCAACACAACCAACGTAGTCTACACCACACACCTCTACTACTATGCACCCACCAACTTAACCGAGTTCTGGGCAACTGACTACAACGGCCTCAAAGCACAACTCCAAGCAGGCATAGACAGCATGGGCATAACCGCACCATTGGTTATCAACGAAGAAGGCTCATGCCTCGCATACACAGCTAACCGACAAACCGACACCACCTGGTGGACCAACCTACTAGCAGCACAACACGACCTAGGCATCGGCACAGGCGCATACTACTGGCTAAGCGAAACCGGCCTAGGACCCATCTACGCAGGCGAAACAATGCTGACCAACGGCTACACACCAAACGACATGGGACAAGCATACATCAACGCCTACAAAACACCAGCAACCAAAACCACAACAACCCCAACCACAACAACAACCCCCACAACACCAACAACACCAGCTACATCAAACACGATCCCACCAATCACACTATCACCGTCTCCAAGCTCACCATTAACCAACATCCTAACCGCCAGACAACCCACACCAGAACTAACAGATGGCCTTGCCGTGATCCACACATTCATCTATCGCCACTGGCTCATAATCTATTTCCCACAATCCGAAAACTGGTTTGCATACTGCTACGGCTAACAACCCTTTTTCCCCCCTCACTAATTTTCTATCTGCCCACGCATAAAACCCACAGTCCAAGCCGCATGCTTAAACCCATAATGCAACGGCAACAAAAACACCTGCTTTTGATACAAAAACCTATACGCAGGAAACGAATACAAAAGCCCCGTCACAAACCCAGCAATTAGCGACATACGAGGCAAAGAAAAAGCCCCCCGAGTCTTATGAAAACTCTTTTGACACCCATAACCATACCAAAAATACTTTTGCCACAAATCCATTGGCTTAGACAACCCACTGTGCAGTTCATAAAATTCTGCAGAGTTCGGTTCAAGGAGCCAACCTGCTTTTTTTATCCGCAAAATAAGATCAATATCTTCGCCAGCACCCTTGATGCTTTCGTCAAACCCATGCACTTGCCTCACGGCCGCAGTACGAAAAGTTGTGCCACCTGTACCAACCATTTTATCGGTTTTCCAGATAAAACTTTTAGGTCTGCCAAAGCTACGCTGATTAACAATATAGGGCGCGACTTCAAGGTTTAGTATACTGTTACCGGGAACAAATTTAAAAACCCCCGCGGTTACCCCGACTTTAGGATTTTTCTGCATAACCGCAATCTGTGTTTTTATGTAGCTTGGCGTAAGCCTTTCGTCAGCATCAACAAAAAGGATGTATTCACCATCGGCATTATCCACAATACGGTTTCGAGCGTGCCCCAACCCCTGCCAAGAGGTTACAAAAGCTTTCGCACGATGATTCAGCATAGCGGTATATTGACTGATTAGCTGTGGGGTGCGATCTTGGCTGCCGTCATCAACAAATATAATCTGAACTTTTTCCGAAGGATAATCTTGTTGAAGAATGCTCTCCACAGCATCAGGCAGAAACATTTCGCCGTTGCGAACACATATACCCACCGTTAAAAGCGGATCCGCACCATCACCCCCCTACAAACACACCTCAAAACACCTAAACTATATAATAAAACCACAACCCAAAGCACCTAATAAAAACAGACCCTATGAACACACAACATATGCCAACAAGTTCCTTTCGCACCAAAGTAACAAAATTCACACCAGACCCAACCTACCACAGATAGGGCACATCAACGCGCATAGTTACTTTTGTGGCCATACCCGTTGAGATGGGCATCACAAAACCCGCAGAACCATGCCAACCGCTTATACGTGTAATGCACGGGCAACAAAAAGAAGGATTTGTTATGGGTGAGCAAATAGGCTCCAGGCGAACGCAGAATTCCTGCCAAAAACCCACCAAGAGGAGACATCTTTATAAGACTAAGCGAGGCGGGATCTTTGTGGAAGATATAGTGACCACCCCGACCATACCACACATACTGATTCCAAAGGGACTGCCAAGAGGCCCGGGTAGATTCGGTAAACTTCTCCTGAGTGGTTGCTAACTGCCAACCGTTTGCTCTAACACGATAAGCCATCTCGGTGTCTTCTGCGGCACCATTGATGCTAGTGTCAAAACCGCCAACTGCGCGAACCGCCGCCACACGATAAATGGCACCTTCAGCACCAGGCAGATAACCAAATTTTGACGCTTTAGCACGTTGCTCAAAAACCGAATCCACAGCATAAACAATGTTCTCCAAATCCGCCGCTAACCCGTGACCGATATGAACACCGTACCTTCCACCTGCAATCCCCACTTCGGGATGTTGCTCCATAAACTGCACCTGATTTTGCAGATAATCAGTGGCAAGCGACATGTCAGCGTCAAGCCAAACGATATATTTACCGCTGGCTCTTTGCACAACCATCTGTCGCGCAATACCTAAACCACTATTTTCCTGATAGATCTGAATATTGCCAAAGTCTACAGTGAGATTGTTTTTGATTATCTGGAGCGTGCAATCTCTGCTGTTGCCATCAACTATGATAAGCTCGGTTGCTTTGGGAGGAAAGGTTTGGCAACAAAGACTCTGGACAGCCGTCTTTATTGTTTCAGAACCGTTTTTAACGCACATACCAACTGTAACCATTAGTGTTTGCGAAGTAACGGGGGCCACTTCAGGATTAGTTTGGGCACCCAAACTGCCACCTGTACAAGTTTTCGGGCGGGGATTTTGCGCAAGCCACCGGGGTCCTATCGGGGTACGCTGCATCTGGGTAGATTTGTGCATAAAATCACATCGAGCCCATGGTGTGCAACACATCAAACGGTCATTGAGCATGCTGTATGACAGCGCGGATTAAAAAAGCACCGCTAAATGAGTTGTTTTTCGCGTAGCACTTTTTCGCTTAAAACTGCACGTGATTCCTGAATGGGTTTCCAGAGTTTGAATCGTCGGTTGGTCAAAAAAGAGGGCAGTGCAGTCAAGAGAATCAAATTATTCTGTATTAATTCTAGGGCCATCATACGGGTCCGCTTAAAAGCAAAAACACCAACTAACGCTACAGCCAAACCCAATCCAAACAGCGGATACACAATAACAAGTGACATCGACAAAACAATCAACACAACCATTAAAAGAGGGTTAAAGATATGTAGAAAAATCTCGGGAAGTGCAATCCGTTTAGGAATCGCCAGTTTACCCCTAAATAGCAGGCATAAGCAACGTGCCCAAAGCTGTTGCAACTGGCTGGCTCTACGGAGTTTTACCTGAACTTTGTTGCGCCAAACCGTGGGGCTGATGGTAAAAAAACCGATTTCAGGAATCAACAGGGCACGTTTCTTGTTTTGTATGATATCAAGGGCAGTTCCGGAGTCGTCGGTTGCATGGTTAAATTCTAGAAGGGCACTACGTTTGTACGCAGCGAAGCCGCCTTGGAAAAAGATAGTTGAATGTAATTTTGATTCGCCGATGCGCACGGATTGGATCGTGCTGTCATAGAATTGCTCCCCTAAGGTGACCCAGGTATCTGCGGGATTGAGAAGTAACTCTCTGGCGGTTATGGCACCCACGTCTGGATCTGAAAGATAAGCCAGGGCTTTGATGAGGATGTCACTTGGCCAGAAGCAGTCGGCATCAGAAATTATAACGACATCCGCTTGAACATTTTTTAACGCGTTATTGAGGCAGGCAGTTTTGCCAAGGTGCTCTTTGCTGTCAAACACGCTGATTTTGGGCAGTGGATGCTTCGCAATGTATTGATGAACGCTTTGCAACGTGTTATCGCTAGAGCAGTCATTAACCAAGATGACCTCTAACTTATCGAGCGGGTAGACGACTTTGGTAAGATTTTCAAGCTTTAAGTGTATGATTTTTTCTTCGTTATACACGGGTATTAGGATGGCTATAGACGGCGAATAGGCGCTGTCTAATTCGAGCCCCCATTTCCCAGAGGACCACCGTTTCATGTACAAAAAGTACCCGCCGGGAATTCCAAGAAACAAGAGACCAACAATGACCCAGGCAATCAATAAAACGGCTGTCAAAATAAAACCTCAACATGGAAGCTTGGGTAAAGCCGCATCATGCCCAAAAACGTGAAAGGTTTCTAGCGCCTGTTGTTCCTTAGATACCCCAACAACCAAACCGCTTATCCCATCAAGACCCTCCAAGTAATCCAGAGCATCAACTGGCTTTAGGTACCCCGCAGCTAGAACACTCATAGCTATGATTTCGGCAGCTTTTGCCTGCTCAAGAGCTGCTTCACAGTCTCGTTGGGTGGGACACATCTGGAACCCGACCTTGTTAAACGAGGAGGTTATGGTCAGTTTGCTAAAGTCGATGCCCCATTCGTTGAACTTTTTTACCAAGCAGGAAAAGTTTCGGGTTTCGAATCCAGGGCGAATATGGTAGCCTTCGACGAATTTTATATAGGCTTTGAAGAGGTCCTCCATATTTAACGCTAAGGCCATATCGGTGATTATTTCGTGGAGCATAAACGCCTTTAACGGTAACTTGCCGGCGCTAGCCGATTTAATCCGCGAAATCTCGTAGGCCACATAGGTTTTAAGAAGCGCGGAGAGGTTAAACCTCATAAGTCCACCTAGATTCATCACCAACACTTTGCTGTTTGTGGAGAACACCATTTCTTTAGCCAGATTCTTTGCCAGCCCCGAGGTGCCGCCGGTTTGTGTGGATTTGCGCACGTACTCATATGCATAGGGTGCAATCGCGTATAGGCTGGTATTTTTGAATTCTGGGTTTTTGTTGAGGTTTCTAATTATAGAGAGAGTTAGGGTGTCAACACTAAATAAGAAACCATTAGCACCATTCTGCAAGCTTAACTCAACTAGGCGGGTGGCTTGTTGGGTGATGTCAGCCTCTGGTTCAGTGGAGCGTACACGAGCGCGTTCTTGTGACAGGTGACTGATGCCGTGGAAAGGGTTGTCACCCACTAGCAGATTTAATGTGTGCTTAGCCATTGAATTTATGCCTCACTTGTTCTAAAAGAGAATCAACCGCGAGGGTACATTGGAAGTTGGTTTGGGGTGTTTGCCCAGAGATTATGGAGTCAATAAAGTGTTTGTCTTCGCGCCAGTATTCGGCTCCGCCCAAAAAGTAGTCCACATTGTCGTTCATGTCATGTCTGTACAATCGGGTCGGTTCTGTGCCGTTCAGTTCCAAGCGGACTTCGTCATCGTTGGCGTGTAGTGTGCCTTTTTTCCCGTGGATGGTTAAGCCGAATTCAGGCATACGGTAATCGTTTTTGCGCCAAGAAACCTCAAACGTCCCGTTCAATCCATCAACGCCAGCCACACCAAAGGTCACGTCGTCTAACGAACCCACAGTAAGGGGTGAGTTAGCTTGGGCGTATGTCACCTTCAAGTCACCAAATAGCCAGACAGCTAAATCAACTACATGTGAACCAAGGTCTTCGATGACTCCGCCGCGAGCGTTTGGTGCTGTAGAACCCTCTGGGATAGATGCAAAGTCCGAGGAGAAAGCGTATGCATTAAAAGAGGATAATTCGCCTATAACCTGCTGTTCTAGAAGCGCTTTTGCCTTGTTGAATGTAACACCGAAGCGTTTCATGTAGCCAACCATGTTAACACCCCCCGCTTTTTCTGAGAGTTTAGCGAGTTCTTCGGAGTGACTGTATTTTGAGGTGAGCGTTTTTTCAACAAATACATTTTTGGCAAGGTTGGTAGCATAAATTTCTTTGATTAGAGCGTAATGTGATGGGATGGGGGTTAATACGTAGATAGCGTCAAGATTTAAAGGGGCAAATTTTTGCAAGCTATCGGTGACTGTGACCCCTTTGTAAGCATTTTTTGCCACCGTTCTAATCAGGCGACTTTTGTCACAGAGACCACGGACTTCCACATTTGGAACGACATTTAGAAGACAAGCATGCATGATGCCCATTTTGCCTAAGCCTACAACGCCTATTTTGATTTTTGAGTTGGCACTTGCCATGGGTTTGGGCTCCAAAAAAACACAAAATAAAAATGATGCACAAAACGTTCAAACCAAAAAAACAAGAATCAGCCAGAGAGATAAGAATTAGCTGTCAAAAGAAAAACTCTCAGCTAAAATACGCTTCATAATACCCAAGCCATGCCGTAGCTTAAGCTTTTTCTCCCCCATTCGGTTACGGTAATCAATGGGTATTTCAATGATACGATAACCCCGCCGCTCCACAAGCGAATTCATCTCGGCTTCAACATCAAAACCTTTGCTTTTGGGTTTCCAGTCATTCACAATTTCGCTTCGCACCACACGTAACCCTGATAGAGGGTCTTCGAGGTTAACACCGTTCATGAGGAGTTGCGCAAACGCCAAGAGTTTGTTGCCTATGTAGAAGGGGTTTGTTATAGATTTAGAGCCGTTGTATTGACCTTTGAAGCGGTTACCGATGACCATACCAACCTTGGGGTTCTGATTTAGAATTTCGAGCATCCGCGGGATATATTCGGCGGGGTAAGTATAGTCGGCATCGGTGAAAACGATATAGGGTACTTTGGAAGCAAGGCCTCGGATGCCTTGAAACATAGCGTCGCCTTTGCCTTTGCCTTCCTGCAAAAACACATCGGCACCCATGTTTTTTGCTATTTCGATGGTTCGGTCAACGCTATTGCCATCAACCACAACCAGGTAAGGGTTATTTAGGATCTTCTGCATTTCGCCGATTGTGGGACCGATTCCTTCTTCTTCATTTAGCGTTGCAATAACCACGGAAATACTTGAGTTTGGTTCAATCATAGAAAAAGTCCTCCAAAAAACAAGGGTATAACTTTAATTGTTAGACGGGGAAACCAACTCTTAAAGCCGTAAGGATAAAACATCCCGAACAAAAGCCGAATTATTCTATACACCCCGAAAAAAATGGCCTCCACATAAAAAGCTCAGTTTAATGCAGTTTATCTGTTAAAAAGCCGACTTTTTCCGCGATAAAAGCAACCTCGTCAGCAGATAACGCTACATGCATCGGCAAAGCCACAGTTCTAGACAAAACATCCTCAGCTTCCATCAGATGGCCATGTAAAATGGCATCTTGGCACCGGTAAACCGTTTGCATATGACAGGGGGGGTAAAAGATGCTGCCGGTTTCTATGCCATAGACGTCTAGGAGGGTTTTGATGAATTGTTGCGGGTTGATTTTAGCGCTCAATATCAGAGGGTACTTGTAGTAGCTACATCGACAGTCTGTGGGGCACGTCACAGCTTTTACAGCACCGTTTTTTGCGAAGGCTTCGTCATAGACTTCTGCGATTTGGTTGCGTCGGGTGATGAATTTGTCAAGCCGGTTTAGCTGTGAGAGTCCAAGCAATGCGGAAATTTCCGGTAGCACCATATGTCTGCCAACGTCAACAAAATTGGTTTTGCCCTGGCCTGAACCATAGAAACGATAACGTGTAGCAAACTCGCACAATTCAGCGTTGTTGGATACTAACATGCCGCCTTCGCCTGTGGTAATCACCTTTGTAGGGGTGAAAGCGAAAACTGCGGCGTCGCCTAAACTCCCGACTTTTTTGTCGTGTACTGTTGCGCCAATGGCGTGTGTTGCATCCTCAATTAGAAATAGGTTGTGTGCTTTGCAGATTTTCTGTATTTGCTGCAGGGCAGGGTTGGGAAAACCTGCGATGTGGGTAACTATAACTCCGCAGGTGTTGGCTGAGAGGTTTTGTTCTAAGCTGTTAGGATCCATGGAGAGAGTGTCAGGGTTTATGTCGGCAAAAACCACTTTTCCGCCTGCAAATACTACACTGTTAGGAACGGATATGAAGCTGTTAGTGCACACCACAACCTCGCGGCCTTGTACCTCAAAGAAGCGAAGGGCCGTTTCATACGCGCTAGAATCTGAATCAAAAGCAACGGCCTCCCTTACGTGGATGTATTGTGCAACTTGGGCCTCGAAGGCTTTCACGTTTTTTCCGTTGCGAAACTGACCACTCCTAAGTACTTCACCGATTTCTGTGAGAATAGAGGGGATGTCTTCTGGGGGGAAGACGGGTTGAGAGGAGGGGATAAGTTTGGGCAAGACTGTTCCTCTAGAAACTATAGGTTACGCTAAAGAGGTGGAATTTCTCGTCTAGAATTGCGTGGATGATTCGCCATGTTTGGTGTTTGTAGAGGCGGTGGAATATGAAACCAAACCTGAAGGGAGGGAGGGCCCCGTCATGTAGTGATTTTACGTAGAGAGCGTTGTGATTTTTGTGGATAGCCCAGGAATGGACTTTTTCACCATAGAGCAATTCGTTGAACCATGAAGGGCTCTGTATGTAGCCGTGTTTTGAGACACGCTTTAACTCTTTGATTAGCACCCAAGGATCATCGAGGTGCTCGATTAAATAGTAGCTGGTTACAAAATCAAACACTTTGTCCCGAAACGGCAATGCATAGCAACTACACATAACAAAGGGTTTATCATCGGTGACTAGTTTTTTCATACTGCGGTCAGACACGGGTTTAACGTTTAAATCACAGAGCACGTTGGCTTCGGGGAAAGGTTTTGCACCGCAGGCCATGTCGAGACAGAGTTTGGAACCATCAGCGTTGTATCCGATGGTTTCATAGAATTTTTGTTTGCCAAATTTGAAACGATCAAGTTCTGAGGAACGAATGGGGAACCGCTGCAGAACATTGGGTTGTTTTTGCATTTTTTGTTGCATGCCAAGCACGGGCTCAAGTTTAAGCGTTTGTTGATTCGGCAAGGGCGGATATGAGGCTGCGGCTGATGTAGTTGACGTTTTCTTTGGTTAGGCTGTAATGCATGGGTAAACAGAGAACTTGTTTTAGCACCCGTTCTGCAGTGGGGTGATCACCCATTTTTGTGCCATACGTTGTCATGTAGTAGGGATGCAAGTGGCAGGGCGGGTAGTAAACGTGGCCGGTTTCAATCTGGTATTTCGCCCTAAGCAGTGATACGATTTTGTTGCGGTCGATGCCGTCAGCTAATAAGAGGGGGTATTTGTAGTAGCTATGTCTCAGATTTGAAGGCACCCTAAACAAGGTCACGTCGTTAGCGTCACATAGAGCGTCTTTGTACCAGAATGCGATCTGATTACGTTTTTCGATAAATTCTTCGATGTGCTCTAGTTGATTTCGACCCACAATCGCAGACATTTCATTCATTCGCCAGTTGTGACCCAAAACCACCATAAGTCTATCGTTATTTTGTCCGCAGGTGCGCACACATTTTGCTGTGTCAATAAAGGTTTCTTGATTAGTTATTATCATGCCGCCTTCGCAGGCAGTCATGACTTTTGTGGGATAAAACGAGAAACACCCGATGTCGCCAAATGTTCCTGCTTTCTGCCCATCCAACGTGGCACCATGGGCATGAGCACTGTCTTCGATGAGGAAAAGACCGTGATCATGACAGAAGGTTTTGAGTTCACGAATCTGAGGACAAACCAATCCAGCGATATGCACCACTATAACGCCGACGGTTTTGTCAGTTACTTTGCGTTTAACGTCTTCAACATCGATACCAAGCGTTTGTGAATTCATGTCAGCGAAGACCGGTTTGCCGCCTGCAAATACAATGCCGTTGGGTGTAGCTATGAATGTATTGGTGGGCACGATGACTTCACGACCCTGAAGCTTATAGTGCCGCAACGCAATATCCAGTGAGGCGGAGCCTGAACTGACACCGACAGCAAATCTTACACCACTATAGGCGGCGAATTTTTTTTCAAAGGCCTGTAGATAGGGCCCGTCGGTTAATCTACCGCTTTTAAGCATTAACCGTATTTCACGGGTGATAGTGTTTAAGCTGCGTTCGGAGAAGTATGGGAAAGAACCAAGAATCATGTTTACGCCTCGTTACTACCAGGGTTTTCCACCATTGTAGAAAAGGTAGTCTATGACTGAGAGGTTGGAGAAAACAAAACCACCATTACCTTGGAGGTAGACAGGTTGGCGGAAGTTTTGGAAGACCAGTTTGATGCCTTCTTTTTCGAATAGGGAGCGGTCGATATAGTTTCGGCAACCGTCACCTGCAAGCTGAATGGTTGCGCCGACTTTTTTGCATTGGGCTACAATTAATTGGGTTTTTTTACCCTGTACGCCCAATGTGGAGCTCAAAATCAGGGGACTGTCGATTTTTAGGAATTGCATGATGCCCCGGATGAGGTGCATGTTTAGCTCTATTAACCGGGTCCAGTCGCGTTGATAAGTATCTTCGAAGAAACCTGAAAATTCAGTCCAGTGGGGTGCTTTGCAGTAACCGTGTTTTATGGTTAACCAGTGTCGGCTGCGCCAGTTCGGTTCGCCCTTGTTGGCGATTTTTACTTCGTTGATGGGCAGGGGTCTATTTACGTGCTCCACAGGAACGCTTAGCCATCTGACGCCATCAGCAGTTAAGATGCGATTACGGCTTGTGAAGCCTTGTCGTTCAAACTGGACGTTGTCTTCTATGATAAATATGTCTGAGTGTCGCATTTTGTCAAAGAAACCCAGCCATGGCAAATAGTTGGGTTGATGCCCAGCCGCAATCATGCTAAAACCGCCAGTTTAGGGCGTGTTTAAACGTTCAACGTAGCGCACCACTTCGAAGGCTTCGGCGGCTGTAAGACTAACTTGGCTGCCTCTAAACGAGGCAAGATTAACCATGGATTCGTAGGTGATGTAGCGTTTAGTCTTCTGGGAAAAATGACATTTTAGCGCGGTCCACTTGTCGTCTACACTGTTAGTTATGTCCACGAAGTAGGTTGGTGAAAAATTGTGGGTTACCCGAGGGGTTTCATAAGCTAGGACGCGGGGTGCATTTCGAAACGCTGACATCGAGACCCAACCGACTTGACGGTGGTCTTGGTGAATGTCGTTGACGGTGTGAGTTAGTATGGTTTCGGGTTTGTTGGCAACGTAGAAAGCTTCAAGGAAATCGATTGCTTGCCGGGAACAGGGAATTTCTGTGTCCGGAAAATCTCCGAAGTACACTTCGTTAACACCCAAATATGAGAGGGCTTCGATGCTTTCTTTTGGCCGGACTTCAGGGTTGCCGCTGTGTTCACCTTTTGACATGAACACAGCTATGACTTTTTTGCCAAGTCTTGAAGCAGAACGAATTGTTCCGCCGCAGCCCAACTCGATATCATCAGGATGCGCGCCAACCACCAAAATGACATTTGATCTAAGGACCAGAACGTTGACCTCCAAAAAGTGTGTATACTAATCAAGGGTTTAGTTTTAGCCACAAACTGTTATATCGCTCATGATACTGGAAAGAGTTGCTCGTTCCATTGTAGATGTATAATTCAAAGAAGAGGTTACCAAAATAGCCGCCCCTATCAGAGTTGTAGGTTAGGGTTGCAGGATCAGGCTGTAACGTGGCACCGTTGATAGTTATGTCTTGCACGGCTATAGCACCGCCTATGTCGCCGTAGTGGAACGTGATGTCTAGGGGCAACTCGGCGGTTTGGTTATCAGCGGCAACCATGGTAAGAGTGCCTATAGCTGGTAGATCGCTGTTTGTGTGATTAAAACTGTTGGGTCCAGATTGGCCTTGGTCGCGGAATTTGATTTGTACCTCATAGTAGGCGGCGGAGCCTAAGTGGTTGGTGATGTCTAAATAGAGCCGGAAGTTTTGCCCTGAAGTAATGTTTGAGGGGTAAGTGGCAGTGTGGTTTGCACCTAAAAGGCCCATCTCGGTTAATCGGTCTGTTTGGGGTTCCACAACAAGTTGCTGGAGCGCAGGAGTCGCTAGAATCAAAGCTGAAACTGCAGTGATTACAAGTATGAGAGTTCTATATTTCTCTAGACCCATGTAGGTTCCTCCTTTCACGTCTACCTAGAATAACCCAAGCCCCGATGCCGACCCCTAAAAGTCCCAAAGAAAAAAGCGACAATAAAATTATGAAAAGCATGTTCTGAGTGGATGAGGCTTTCGCGTTTGAGGTTAAGGCGTTTGCTTGATCTATAACGCCGCCGAGTTTGCTTTGACATTGGCTGGCCGCGCTGTTGGCTGCACCGTAGTCGCCAGCTGCATTTGCTAATTGTGCTGTGGAAAGTGAGGTTGCAGCGTCGTTTAGTTGGGCCATCAATTTGGCCACGTTTGCGCCTGCAGCTTCAGCTTGGGCAACAGCGTCGTAGCAGTTCTTTAATGCATTTTGGGCTGAGTTGATTGCGCTGTTTGCGGTTCCTTGTGCAGAAACTGAAAAAATGCACAGTGTACTGCAGAGGAACAATGTGAGTGCAAAAATTGTTAAAGCTTTTTTCATGGGGGGTCCTCAGGTTGGTTGTTGTTTATTAGTCGGGGTAATCGTTTTTGGGGCAGAGGTCTTCGAGTATTTTGCGTTTCGCTGAGAAATCGTTGAATCGTTTCTCCATGGTTCGGCTGCTTCGCGTGTATAATTTGTATGCGTTGAGGTATTCTCGGCCTTTGCCTGTTAAGAGGTAGTGTTGATTTGTGTCTTCAAAGCGGATGAGGGCTGCATTGATGATTTCGTTTAGGTATCGTTGCAGAACCTTATAGCTTAGGTTTGCCTGGTACATGATTTGTGTTTTCTTTGCTTCTCTGCGCACAACCATTAAAATGTCTGCTATTATGTCTAATCGGTCTCGGTAGTTAACCAATTAAAACGCCTCAGTTTAGAGCTACAGATGGAGCCATCCTTGGCGGCTCTTTTTCTGTTGCCGTTTCTCGATTTTAGTTGTACTGTAGTATTCGACAAATTTTTCTGTCTTAGACTTGTTGGTGATGTTATCTTTTACGAATTTGGTCCAGCCGCCAACTTGGGGGTTAGGTGGGAGGTAGCGGTCGGGGTTTATCACTTCGTGTTGCTCCAAGATGTCTTTGAAGTTTAGTGCTTTGAAATCCCGTGTCGCATGAATAATTGTGCCTTTGTCGATGAACAGCGAGCTGTAATCATCGATGGCTACGCCTTCGGCACGGACTCTGTCATCTACTTTTTCTTGCCAGAGTCGTTTCCACTCAATTTTTAATTCGTCTACGAATTCTTTCTGTTTTAGAGCCATAGGTGAGAACTCCCTTCATTACAGAAGCGGATAAAGAAAAAAAACAACACTAAATTTTTCCACTAAAACCCGTTTGAGGCTAAACCTCAACATTATTTGTTTAGGATGCGGTTATTTAAACCGTAAGGATGGATTGTTCTAGTTTTATTTAGCATTACCAGATTTTTCTATAGTTTTTATGAATTTTTTTGGACTAAATCGTTTTTTGACATAGAACATGCAGAGCCTTTTCATAGAAAACTTGGAACCGATTGCCACGTATACAAAACCCGGTTTAGCTAACAGATCTAATAGTGAAGGCATATTAATTAAGGTTTTATCTGTTGGCGGCTTTGGGACAAAACTATTTGGGCCAGTTGGCTTTGGGATCTATGTTTTCGGTGTAGTTTAGGTAGCATAAGCGTTTGAGGTTTTGGTTGCAGGCGCGGCCAAAGGCTTCCTGCTCTCGTCGCTCATCTAGTTTTTTTCGCAGAGCAAGGGGTTGTCGCGTTACGGTCAAGACACGACTAATCATGGAAGGAAGTATAAACATCATCGCCATGGGTTGATGGAGGATATTGCCCATATTAAGCTCATACGGGGAGTCATAATTACGAGCAAATGATTTGGAGAGGGTTTTGAATTTTTTAAATGAGTATAATGCAGAAATCTATACTCGAGACAGTATATTAACGCCTGAGGATGAAAAAACTCTAACCAAAGAAACCTGAGAATTCTGTCCCAAAGACTCTCTGTTGGCAGTAGATCCGAAAGTAGCCGCATACGATTAGTCGGCCTTCTGTTAGCGGTCCAACAAGCGGCCCTGTGGATACATCTGTTAGTTTAGCATTCTCGGCAAGTGGTGACTCGCTTGGTCATAACGTGAGATATATTGTTGATTGGGCGGATGGTACAGCACCAACGACGGGTTATGTTGCTTCCGGGGGGTCTGTTTCGGCGGCTCATACGTGGAGTACTAATGGTGTGTATAATGTTACGGCTTATGCACAATGTATGGCCTCGAATCGCAGCAGTTGGAGTGATCCCTATCCCGTTGCAAATGGCACCAACCCTACGTTGACCATAGATGCTTGGGATATATTTTATGGCTGGGAATATTACGTGCCGGTCTATGTTGATGGTCAGTTATTGCCTACAGATACGCCTACGTCTTGTCCGGTGTCCACAGGTTGGCATACTGTTTCTGTTATGGATCAATACTATACCTATGTGATGTTTGTTGAGTTTAGTGATGGGTATAATAATGGGGATGGTCGGCCGATATATTCGAATACAATGCTGACTGCGTATTATCGTTCTCCATAGCGGTCGTCATACGACCCCATTTTTCTTTTCTAGTTTAGCCTGTTTTGATGTGATGGCGTTCTGCTTTTTAGTGTTATTTTGTCAAGAAGAAATTTTATAAGCAAATTGCTAAATAGTACAATAACAGATGCTGATTCCTATGATA
>Ga0123356_10000691_pt1 | contig 37324 bp, 24 predicted proteins | sample TergutEmb28metaG_2_FD_92546 | JGI IMG/M metagenome (GOLD analysis project Ga0123356, IMG submission 92546) | Embiratermes neotenicus P3 segment gut microbial communities from Petit-Saut dam, French Guiana - Emb289 P3 | ecosystem: Host-associated > Arthropoda: Insects > Digestive system > Gut ...
ACTCTGATAACGAGTGTTGGCTTGTGATTAGAGTGTATGATGTAACCGGAGTTGAGTTTGACGGCTTTAACGCGAATCGTCAGCATGACATACATGTACAATCGCTTTGCGGATGCTATTATCTCAATGTTGACCGCTTTGAGAGTACTCTTATGGCAGAGGTTGGGTATGTATTTACAGACGGCAGTTTTAAACCGTGTGTGCGTTCAAACGTCATGTACTTTGACCGTCCCCGTAAGTCCTCCTGTTTTCGCACTACGGGTCTTTACGTAGGCTCCGCGTTTACGAGAGTATTTGCGGTAGATGATGTTACGTGCGCTCCAGTTTTTGATGGGATGAACAGCATTTTAGAGAAGGCGGGCAATCCGCAGCTCAGCGCGGCGATTTTTCTTAATGAAAGCGCAGTCTCAGACAGCAATTATAATGAACGCCCAGTTACCCGTTTCCTTTTGAGCGTAATAGAAAAATGCCGGGCTATGGGCGCGGCGCCTCAGGTTTTTACTCCCGATGAAAATCTTATATCAACCGTATCATCATACCCTCTTATAAAAAGGGCGAAACTTCTTTCTCAGGAGATCGAAACTCATTTTGAGAACACTCACAACTCATCCTCTTTTGGATGCGTTCAGTGTCATGATTGGTACAGCGCGCCTGCGGCTATGAGTGTGAGCCGTAAAAACAATCTGCCGCTTATAGCGGTTATCCACTCCCTTGAGGCGGAGCGGCGCGGCGGCGGCCAAAGCAGTGCGGTGTCAGAAAGAATAGAGCGTTTGGAGCGTAAACTTATAAATGAGGCTTACAGCGTACTTGTCTCAGGAGAATCTATACGCGAGATAGTTATACGTGATTACTGCAAACCCAAAGAGTCGGTGTTTATAGTGCCGGATACGCTCACCGCCGCCGCAGATCAGGGTTATTCGTCTGATTATGTGAGATGCAGATACGGCCTTTCCGATAAAGATCCGCTTGTGCTTTTTTCAGGGGAAATATCTTGGGATTCGGGAGCGGATATTTTGGCGGACGCCGCCATGCAGGTGTCAAGAGAGCATCCGCAGGCGCAGTATGTGTTTGCGGGTGAAGGGCATCTAAAAGGAGAGCTTGAACACCGCGCGTGGGTTAATGGCGCGGGAGAACGGTGCCGTTTTCTTGGCGATGTACCCGCTGATATTTTCGAGCAGCTTCTAAACGCCTGTGATTTTGTGGTGATACCGGGACGCGCGCCCGTACACGGCGGGTTTGCGGAAGCCGCGCTTCGCGTAGGTAAACCTATTATCGCTACTCATCAGGCGCGTTTGCACGGTGTGCGTCATGACGTTAACGGACTTTTAATTTATGACAATGTCGGTTCTGTAGTGTGGGGAATAAAACAGATGCTCTCAAACCCGCTAAGAGTTCTGCGCTCTTGGGTAAGTGACGGCAGTACGCTTTTGCGCACTACCGAATGTATCGCGGCAATGTACATCTCACGCTGGGCTGACGCGGTAGTATCTATGAAGACGATTGCAAATAATGACAGATAAATCATGCGTCCCAAGTATCACAATTGAAGGAGACTAAATAATGATTGATGAATCTTGCGCCACAAATATCACTGCTAAAAAAGGATATTTATCGATAGTGCTTCACGCGCATCTGCCTTTTGTAAAGCATCCCGAATACAGCTCTTTTCTTGAGGAACGGTGGTACTTTGAAGCGATGAACGGCACCTATATTCCGCTTATCGCAATGTTAAAACGGCTCATTAGCGAAAACGTAGAATTTGAACTCACGCTCTCCCTTTCGCCAACTCTTCTGTGCATGATGGAAGATAAACTACTTTCGGAGCGTTACAGCGCTCATCTTGACAAACTGATAGAGCTTGCAAAGCGTGAGCAGGAGCGTAACCGTGAACACGGGCATTTAAAATGGCTTGCGGATTATTATCTTGAAACCTTTATAGAAGCGCGTAAAATTTTTGATGAGTGCGGTCATAGAATCTGCAATCATTTCCGTAACCTCTCCGAGAGTAAAAAAGTTCATCTGATAACAACAAGCGCCACTCACGCGGTCTTACCGCTGATTATGTCTGAACCTGCCGCGGTGCGCGGACAGATTGAAACTGGTTTAAAAACTTTTTGCAATGTATTTGGCTACAGACCACAGGGATTTTGGCTCCCTGAGTGCGCGTTTCATCCCGGTATTGAGGAGTACATGAGGGAAGCGGGAATCCGCTATTTTTTCCTTGAATCTCACGGTATAGACCACGCGGACGTGCTTCCGCTTTACGGAGTGTATGCCCCGCTCTTCACCCCATCAGGCGTGGCGGCGTTCAGCCGTGATCAGGCAAGCACAGAGGAGGTGTGGTCTGCTCAAAAAGGCTATCCCGGCGATCCTGAATATAGAGAATTTTACCGCGACATAGGTCATGAACTTGACATAGACTACATCAGACCGTACATCGCCGATAATGTAAGAGTAGATACCGGCATAAAATACTGGCGGATAACAGGCCCGCGCAGTCAAAAAGATTTCTATAATCCATACCGGGCGCGTGAGAGAGCCGCTTTTCACGCGCAATGCTTTTATGACAAGCGCGTCGCGCAGGCGGAATATCTCGCCTCTACAATGGGCCGTCCGCCTGTGATAGTAGCAACTTTTGACGCGGAGCTTTTTGGTCACTGGTGGTATGAAGGCCCTCAGTGGCTCGAATTTCTTATCCGCCGTATCGCGGCAGATAATTCAAGGCTCGCGCTTATAAGTCCAAGCACATATCTTAATCAGCACCCCGTACACCAAAGAGGAGCGCCCTGCATGTCAAGCTGGGGTCACCGCGGGTATTTTGAAGTATGGTGCAACGGCAAAAACGACTGGATTCTGCGTCACATTCATGAGTGCATACGGCGCATGCTCGCATTAGCCGGGCGCTTCGGAACAGACCCAGCTGCCGACAAGCGCCGCGCTTTAAACCAGTGCATGCGGGAACTTCTTTTAGCTCAGTCCTCAGACTGGCCTTTTATGATTACAAACGCGACTTCCGGCCAATACGCCTCACGCCGCGTCTGCGATCATGTAAGCCGCTTTCACTTTTTGGCTGACGGATTAGAAAACAACTCTCTCGACAAAGAGAGCGTAGCGGCGCTTGAGTATTTAGACAGCGCATTCCCGGATGCGGATTACCGTGTATTTGTGTAGCTGTTGTTTTACGTGATAATGATAAAAGCACGGCGGCGAAGCGTACGCTGCCGCCTTTAGCTTAGTACGCAGGAAATTCAGGATATTTCAATTCATCACTCAGGCCAGCGGCCATGCTCTCTGAGGCTGATAACTCTCTTTGAGGAGATGATAACATGATCCATAAGCGGAACTTCTAACAGTTTACCTATTGTAAAGATTTTTTTCGTAATTTCCCAGTCCTCTTCCGAAGGTTCTGTAACGCCAGAGGGATGGTTGTGAGTAAGAATAAGAGCTGCGGCAGAGCATTTCAGAGCGCGGTCTATAATGTTACGCGGATAAACGTTACAGTAACTCACTGTCCCTTCCGCCACAATTTCAGCATTTATCACATGATTGGTGATATCTAAAAAAATCACCGCAACGTACTCTTCCCTGCGGTAACCAAAAGTAAACCGCAAATACTCCTCTATGTCTTTACGGTGAGTAATAAGAGGCTTCTTCACACAATTTTCATTCAGGCAATATCTCATTGCATCCCGTATCAGCGTAAACAGACTTGCGCTGCGCGTACCAAGCCCTGAAAATGTGCACAGCTCCTCAAGCGGCGCGTTGATAACTGCGCCTATCGTGCCATAGCGGGATAGAAGAGCTTTGGCAAGCGGCTTGGTGTCTCTTCTGGGAATCACATACGTAAGCAGGAGTTCGAGAATTTCGTAATCGTGGAATGAGTCGATACCACCTCTGACATATTTGTCGACAAGACGGCTCCTGTGCCCGATATAACCGGGTTTTGAGGGCGTTTGAGAATCGTGAATATTTGCGGTTCCCGCGTTCATCTCAAACGCCTTTCTGTTATTGTACTACCACTCTATAGACAAACCTGCCGCTGTAATACCTGCCCCTACCGTGCAAAAGATAATCTTGTCATTCTTCTGTATCCCCTTCTCAATTTCAGAAAGAGCTACAGGAATGCTCGCGCAGGAGGTATTGCCTACCCTGTCAATATTTAAATAGAAACGTTCGAAACTCACGCCGCTTCTCTCTGCCGCGGCTTTAATGATACGGCCGTTGGCCTGATGAGGCACAACCCAGCGCACATCTTCAGGAGTCCATTTACTTTTAATTATAAGCTCGCGTACCATTCCAGAGAAACTCTCTGTCGCAAACCTGAAAAGCGCTTTTCCGTCAAGACGCACCCACGGGTCGAATGACGTCGTATTATCAGGCACCTCATATCCGGGATATTCACGCCTTGCCATGTGTAAACCCATGGAGTCGGCGCTTAAAATTTCTTCTTTGATGACGTGGCCTTTTTGCGTACCGCTTAGCACTGTCGCTCCGGCTCCGTCGCCAAATAGAAAGTATGTGTTTTTATCGTTTTTGTCAAGAACCCGCGACTGCATGTCAACGCCGGTAACAAGCACGTTTTTCGCAACGCCTGAGAGTATGAGTCCGCGGGCAACAGATATTCCATACAGCCAGCCGGAGCATGCGGCGTTAAGGTCAAAAGCGGGTACTCCGCGGATTCCAAGTTTACCCTGTAAAATACAGGCTGTTGAAGGCATTACAACGTCAGGCGTAGTAGTTGATACTATTATAGCATCAATATCAGACGGTTTTAAACCGCTGTTCTCTATCGCCTTGCGTGACGCTTCATGAGCCATATCCGACGGCTTGACGTCTGCCGGAGCCCACCGCCGCTCCCTTATTCCTGTTACTCCAAAAATATACTCTTCCGTAATATCGGGAAAGTGGACTAAAAGCTCTTCGTTTTTTACTACACGGTCAGGAAGATATATCCCAAAACCAAGCAGACTGATTGTACGTACCGATGGCTCAAGCGTATCGGCCACGATAGTCATTTTTGGTATTTCTACGCTTACCGCAGCAGCAGGTTTATGATCCGGCCTTACTGCGGAGCGCATGGATTCATCGCTTGTAGCAATTTGCGCTACAGGCTTTTCAAACGGAACAGAGGCGCCGCTGCCATAGTACAGTTTTTCTATTTTACCGTCGCACGGAGCTTCGAAATCAAAAGTAGATTTCGCGCTCTCGATTTCAGCAATCGGCTCACCTTTTTTAAACTCATCGCCCTCGCCGACAAACCACTTCGTAATAACCGCCTCAGTCTCCGCTGCCGCCTGAGTTGGAATAAAAAGCTCTGTACTGAAAATATTACCGCTCACTTTACGTCTCCAATCATTTTTGCTATAGCCGCCGCAATTCTGCTCTCATTAGGCAGATAGGCTGATTCAAGTTCCTTGGCAAAAGGAACCGGCGTATCCGGCGCGCTTATAAGCGCCGGACTGCATTTTAACTGTGAAAAGCACTTCTGCACCGCAAGAGATACAAAATGAGCTCCCATTCCAGCTGTCTCACCCGCCTCCTGCACAACAAGCAGTCTGCCCGTAGAGCGAACCGAATCCAAAATGGGTTCGAAGCTCAGTGGATTTAATATAAATGGATTCCACACCGACGCGCTGTAATTTCCTGAACTTACCGCATTAAGCGTCTGTTCAACCATCGCTCCGGTTGCTATTATTGTAATGTCATTGCCCTGTATGTATTGACGGGGACGGTATATCTTTTGTAAATCCCCGTCAAACTCAATATCACCTGCTTTTCCCCAATAAAGGAGCTTGTGCTCAAAAACTATACAGGGGTTAGGGTCATAAAACCCGGCTATGAGAGCCTCATAGGTCTCCTGAGGAGTCACAGGATAAAATAATTTAAGCCCAGGGAAACGTGACCAAAGCCCGTCAAATTCCGCGCTGTGAAACGCGCCCAAAGTAATACCGCCGCCGTTGGGAAGACGGAATAAAAGCTGCGCTCCCTTACCTGAACGGAAAAACCATGTTCCTGTATTCACGCCAAGCTGTGTTACAGCCTCGGTTGAAAAATCCGCAAACTGAAACTCCATCACCGGCAGACTTCCGGTTTGTGAAGCGCCAAGACAAAAACCCACCGTACCTGCTTCACAAATAGGCGTATCAACTATTTTTTGAGAGCCGTATTTGTCAATTAAACCCTTACAGGTTTTAAACGCGGAACCGTACTTGCCGACGTCCTGACCGCAGACAAACGCGTTACTGTTTTCATCAAGTATATGCCCAAGTGCGGTGTTAATAGCGTTAGTATTGCGCACGTTTTTAGCGGAATAAGGCTTTACCGTTTTATCAAACTTTACAGGCGCAAACACATCCATAGATACTGATGATGCAGATGGTCTTGCAACTTTAAGAGCGTCGCTGACTAAAGAATCAAGATGACCGCAAAGCTCTTTCTCTATTTCAGCAAGTTCCTGCTCATCAGAACTGCAATGTTCCAAATAAGCGGCGCGGGCATTAACAATAGGGTCTTTTTTCCAGTTCTCAGCCTTCACTTCATCTGAAATATACTCCGCGTTATCGTAAACGGCATGACCCTCAAGCCGCACCGTCATACTCTCTATAAGCACAGGCTGGGGGGAAGACGCCATAAGCTCAAGCGCGTCCGTAACTGCGCTGTAAACTTCGTAGGCGTCAAGACCGTTTACTGTGCGGCCCTTAATTCCATAACCTGCCGCCCTGTCTGAAAGCGATTTACAGCAGTATTGATTTTCTACAGGAGTAGAGAAAGCGTAACCATTATTCTCTATCATAAACACTACCGGAACTTTATTGACAGAAGCCATATTAAGCGCCTCATGAAACTGCCCTGTGCTGCTGCCGCCGTCTCCAATCACCGTAAGTCCAAACGCATCTTTACCGTTTCTCCGCGCAGACCAAGTTGAACCGACAGCGACCGCAAGCATGCTGCCGAGATGACTGACCATCGGAAAGCGCAGCGCATCGGTATCACCAAAGTGCACGTTGCCCTCTTTGCCGTGAGTCGGACTCTGCGCATTTGCCATATACTGACAAACCGCGCTGAACGGGTCGCAGCCCAAAATAAGGTGAGAGCCAAGGTTGCGGTGAAGCAGCGCCGCAATATCCTTACCCGGCGTAAACGGCATTGCCATACCAACAGAACTCGCCTCGTTCCCGGCAGCAATAATAACCGTTCCCTTAACAAGCCCTTTTCTAAAAAGCTCCTTGAACCTGATATCAAGCTGCCGCGCCACATACATGGCAGGGTAAGCGGTGGAGTAAAACTCACCCTTCTCCAAACGCTGCGGAAAACGCGCGATACCGCCAAAAACAGCATCTAAACTCCGGGGCGCCGATTTTATAAGTGCGCTGATATATCCTCCATTGTGGAATTATCACTAAAATTAGAGTAATTATTGAAAATAATATAAGCGTCTTTCATAGTGCAGAATTAATGGTGAATGACGGTGTTTATCCATTTATCTCTTCAACGGGTATTTCCACCCTGCTGTATAATCCAATCCTGTTGAGAGTGTCTAACAGCTTCCGTAATTTCCGATAGGTAAGAGACGCTATATGCCTGCCAACCCGTCTGTAATTTTGGTATCTTGAAACGAAACCGGCGCTGAAATTTTTATGGCTGCGGTCGTACATACGGTAGAAGCCGTATTTAACAGCGTCGGTTATCTCCTTTGGCGGCAAATCAGCATCTGCAATCATGGCAAACGCCTCTTCTCTGCTTTGCGGACGATAGTTGACATCCAAATAATGAAAGAACGCGTTGCGCAGCAGTATCACCGGTTTTCCCCAATAACACGCCTCAATTCCCATGTTTGTACCAAAGCCGACAGCCTTTTCCGCATTGTCTAACAGAGCGTATGAACTTACCTCATCGCCGGCCCTGATGATGGTCACGTTCCTGTACATGGCGCCAAGTTCAATAAAATCGTTATGATATTTGTATTTCACATTTTTGAGATTCGGATGTATTCTGAGATAAAAATGGATGTCCGTATTATTTTTAAAATGATTAAAAATCTCTCTTGCGGCGTGGTTCTGCGATGTGAATATATTGTTATCATCGTACTCGCTGTCTATAGAGGCGAACTCATCTTCCGAGCTTACATAGATGATTATATTTCTCTTTGATTTGTCGAATCCTGCCGGCAATACGCCCGCCTTTTGCTCCAGCGTATAAATCCTGTCGCCTGCGAACTGAGACGTTCTTCTGTTGACAAAAAATGTTTTTCCCCGTGCCGTTTTCTCATCTTCCGTCAAGTCTGCCTCATCCCATGTTCTTCTTACCGAATCGCAGATGGACTTTATATTATGCGGCAGATTATCCTTATAAAAATAGTAGTTCACATCGTTTTTAGCGTATCTAACATTTTCATAGCATTTTACGGTGTATCCCAGACTTTTGGAGAGTTCGAAAACCGGTCTGGTCTCAAAATGGCGTCCGTTGTAGAGAGAAACCGTACCCGGCCGTACCCGGTTCAATATATTGCCAAGCAGCTCCGTCAGAATACATTCGGCTTTCAGGTACCGGTTAAAATAACTTTTGAATTCATCATCAATTTTGGGGTAAAGATTGCGCGTAAAAGTAACATAAGTGGAAAAAGCTCCGTAACCTATTTTTACATTCTTATATGTCAGTTTTTTTATCGCTTCAACAGAATCATAATCGAATGTCAAAGATTCCACGGCCGCCCTGTTTTCGGGAAAATAAAAGTCGCGGTAGTAAAGTATTTCAATCTCTTTTGGAAGACGGTTCAAAAGGTTTTTTCTGTAATTTTTGCACCATGCGCAAATAGCCCTGTCTGCTCTTGGGTTTGAAAAACAGATGTTTACCGTTGAATCGCACAGAAATACCTTAACGGTTTCTCCGTTCAGGTCATGAGCCTGCTGCGCTATATCCAGCATAAAAACATTGTCGCCTGTCCACGAAGAGTGAGACAGATGCAATAAATGTACATTTTCGTTTTTTTTGCCGGCGTCACTGTATTGCACCGGCGAATTACATTGCGTATTCATACTGCTGACATCCTTTTGTCTATAATAGGCGCCTTATACATTGTCCCGCCGGACGGAGAACATATCCGTTTGCAGGATTGTATCTTCTGGAATATGGTTATTGGCGATTTTGTTTATGACAAGTTCAAGCTGCGACGGCGGTATGCCGGTGCCTGGCCTCTTAAAAGTAAGTTTATCAGCTGTTACGGTCTCGCCCTTGGCGATATCACACTTACTCACTATTGAGCGGCGGGCGTACTTGCGGGCGTCGCTTTCCGTATGGGAATGGATGAGCTCACCGTCTCCCAGAATACTTTGAAGGGTTGATATCTCCTCAATAATTTTTTTTATATCGGCAGGATCCATTGCGTGGTAGTGGTCATTCCCCTTAAGTGTTTTGTCAAGCGTATAGTGCTTTTCTATAACCACCGCGCCAAGAGTATAGGCAGTCCTGAGGATATTAAAGCCGTCATCCGGTTTTGTGTGGTCGGAGTAGCCTGTGTACGTATCTGGGAAATGTTTTCTGATGGAAGAGATTTTCGCAAGATTCGCGTGGTCTTTTGGAGTTGGATACTCCAATACGCAATGCAGAAGAACCAAGGGTTTGCTGTTTACATTTCTGACAGTTCTAACGGCAGTCTCTATCTCTTTTAAATCAGCCGCGCCGGTTGACAGTAAAACAGGTTTGTTTTTGCGCGCCTGATAGTCAATGAACGGAATATTTGTAAGATCGGAAGATGATATTTTGTATACGTCCATAAAGCTGTCCAAATAATCCGCCGAGCGGAAATCAAACGGTGTAGACAAAAACTCAATACCGGTCTTTTTGCAGTAACCGGCCAAAATTTTATACTCGTCTTCACCGAACGAATCAAATTTTTTGAAGAGTTCATACTGAGAAGTAGAACTCTCTTCCCTTAAATCCCAATAAGACGGTGAATTTTTAGACGCGAGCGTTTCAGCCTTATATGTTTGGAATTTGACAGCGTGGAGTCCGGCAGCCTTGCCCTCATCAATCATTTTTACAGCCGCGTCTAACGGAGATATTTTTTCCTTTTGAGCAATGTCGTAATAGTTTACGCCTATTTCGCCAATGAGCGTAAATTCGTTGTTTACTATTCTGTCAATAACCGTGCTCATAGTAATCTCCCAATATAATATTTTTAACCGTTTTTGTCCCATTACGCAAGTTCGTTGAGAGCATGAGTCCGCGCATCTCTTTTCTTATGCCCGGTGCGTTCATAAGCCACTCTATCGTACTTTTTATTGTATCGGTATCGGTTTCGCTGCCAAGTCCGAGATTTATGAACCCATTGTGTATCTGCGCGAATTTGTGAGTTATTTCCCTCAGGTTCTGCGTCAGGACAATGCCCGGAACGCCAAGCGAACAGACTTCAAAAATCGTTCCGCCGCCCGATGTGACAGCCATGTCAGCCTTAACCATGTATTCGCTTATGCGCGGCGTATTGTATACAATATTTATCTTACCCGGAATCGAAACAAGCTCTCCCCTTCTCTCATCTCTAAAACCAAGACCCACCACAAAATCGAATGTGAGGTTCGGATATTTTTCTATAAGCGAACAGGCTATGCGGTAAACTTTACCGGTGATATCCGACGGGTCTGAGCCGCCGAAAGATACGAAGATATTTTTCACTTCCTGTGAAAACGGCTTGGGCGTCCTGATGAAAAATTCATCCCTGAGGCAGCAGTACTTCACACCGTAGTAACGATTCGGTTCATGCGTATTTTTCTCATAGAGGGCGTTTATTACTACATCAGCACAGTGCGAGCCTTCACCCTCGTCCTCAAAAACAACGACTCTTGGCACAATCTCTTTTAGCTTGACAATGTACTCTTTTGCGGTGTTCAGACAATCTATCACCGCTATATCAGGTTTCATTTCGTTTAATAACGCGAAGAAGTCCTCATCTGTCTCTATGACGCGGTACCTGAGCCCTGTTTTTTCTATCATGCTTATACCCATAGGGTAAGCCTTATTAAGTACAACAACAGAGTCGTGCTCAAGCATGGATTGATAAAGAGTTGAGGCTCTATAGACGTGGCCCATCCCAAGTTCCTTAAAAGCATCCGCCCTGAAGACTATTTTCTTTTTTGACAATGCAGCTTCACACAGAATCCAGTCGTTCATGTTGTCTATATCTACCGCTTCGCTTTCTGAGATTGGATAGACTGATATTGCCGTCCCCAATCTTGAACGCTCAGTAACATTTTCACGCCTGCTTATGAGGAATCCGCCGGTTTCCATATAGTAAGGCGGAAGTTTCTGTCTGTTAAGGCGTTCCTTGTATGCCGGAACAAATTTACTGTCTCCGTCACCAGTCCACGCCAGATGCGGCCTGTTGCAGGCGCTTATATACGTATCATGCGCCTTATCTTCAATAAACTTTTGAACTGCGCTTTTCAATGTGACTGGTGATAGAAGCGGCGACGTCGGCTGAAGCGTAACTACAACGTCATATTTCGTACTGTTTTTCTCTTCGCTTCTGACAAGCGCGTCATGCACTACAGGGTCAAGAGTTATGTTATCGCCAGACAATTCAGGCGTCCTGTTAAGCACGCTCACACCGCAGCCGGACGCGATGCTAAGTATCTCTTCGCTGTCTGAGGTTACAACTATTTCATCGAACATACCGATAGACTTGGCGTTGTTTATGGCGTAGCTTATAAGAGGCCGTCCATTCAGAAGCTTTATATTCTTGTTAATAATGCCTTTCGAACCGCCGCGCGCGGAGATGACTGCTATAAGTTTCATTATTATCTCAAGTCCTTAGCTATGTTACCTTTCACGATATAATATACCATTTGCGCAAATAGTATTTTCGTAAGTCTGTCTGATTATTGAAGACACGATTAAATTAAAATTAGGATTTGTATGAGCTTTTCACGAAAAGTTACTGCCGTTTACATATCAATTACAGTTCTAATCATGCGCGCCACAGGATTACTGCGCAATGACGGTATCAATAAGAGCAAAAAGAGGGGAGAAGCGTTTAAGGCCGAAGTATTGACTAATTATTTTACGCGAAAATATCTGCCCTTAATCAAAGATTTACCGCCAAAACAGATTGCCGTTAAAAATTCCGAAACAATCTGGCAATTTTGGGATAACCCGGCAGGACAGTCAACGCCAAAAATTGTAAAAAAATCCCTTGAGTCAGTCAGGAAGTTCAAGGGTGATTTAAATCACAAAATATTAGACAAATCGACTATGAGCAATTATTCTGATCTGCCAGGGATTGTTATTGACAAATTAAAAAACGGGCAAATAGGCTATGCGCACTTTGCCGATCTATTGCGCCTGAATCTGCTTAAAAATCACGGCGGCGTGTGGATGGACGCTACCGCTTATATGACCGGTTTTATACCTCAATCAATTATAGATGAGGATTTTTTTGTTTTTTTAACCGGTGAGAAAACTGAGTATCCATACTCTTTTATGCAGAATTGTTTTATAAGAAGTAAAAAAGGCAGTTTACTGTGTGAAGCGTGGTATCTTATGTGTATTGAATTTTGGAAGAACGAAACCAAAACGCTTGACTATTTTCAGCATCAGCTAATGTTTAAGACGCTGATTCTAAATCATCCGTCTGCGAAAGATTTATTTAACAGGATGCCGCATAAATCAGAAGACGAAACCCATCAGCTTGCAGGGAATAATCTGCTTGGAAGATTTGACATGAGCGAATGGGAGAAAATCAAAAAAAGTTCATTTTTCCAGAAGACGACTTTCAAAATAAACAGTACGGCTAAACTCACGGATACATATTTTTCAAAATTATGCGAGGGTGATTTATGAAAATCAGCGTAATTGTTCCAATTTACAATGCCGGAAAATATTTGAAGCAAACTTTGGATTCTATCCGGTTTCAAACATACAAAAATTTGGAAATTGTCTGCGTTCTGGATTGTCCGGCTGACGACTCGGCAAAAATCGTTGAAGATTGCGCGGAAGAAGACAGCCGTATAAAACCTGTTTACAACAAACATAATATGGGATTGCCTATGGCGCGCAACATTGGCGTTGAGAACGCTTCGGGAGAGTACATGCACTTTATGGATGCGGATGATTTATTAAATCCAGATTTTTATGATATCCTGTCAAGCGCAGCAATAAAAGACGATGCAGACGTAGCTGCGTGTTCTGTGTTTTACGAAAAAAAACCGTGGAGAAGCATTTGGTTTAAAAAAAGCGAAGTAGTGTCAGGTTCAGCAAAAATCGAAAAAACCGAGGTGGCCTTTATGGGCTGGGCGTGGCGGTATCTTATAAGGAAAAACTTTTGGACGTCAAACAACTTATCATTCCCGAATTTAGTGCCGATGGAAGACAAGCCTGCCATGATACCAATGGTCTATTACGCGAACAGGGTGGCTCTTTGCCCCGGCGCCGTCTATTTTTATAAATACCGGGAAAGCTCCATACTTAACAAAAACAGCGATAACGAACGCAAAAAACGCCATAGCGAAAACCGGCAAAAGGCGCGTAAAATTTTCAGAGAGTTTATGCGTGATAATAAGATAAAACGGCCAAGCAGATTACTATATTCATTAAAGAAGAAGTTTCTATAATTTTATTTCCGATTAAGAAGAGGGAAATCCTGTTTGTGAATCTAAAAAATAAAATAATATCAGAAATAAGATATAGGCTTAAAACTATAAGGGCTCTGAGCAATATCTCTTCACAGGAGAAAATGGCTCAAAAGTTAGACGGCTATATTGACGACTTTTTAACCGGAAAAACAGAACGCTTTATCGCATCACCCAAAAAACCTGAACTTGCCGGAAAAAAAATAATCTGGCAGTACTGGCATCAGGAGATAGACGAAAGCACTTCAAAAATCGTCGTACAGTGTCTTAACTCCGTCAAAAAGTACAAAAACGGTTATGAGATAATTATGTTGTCAAAAGAGAATGTTAACGATTATGTAGAACTCCCCGCCTTTGTTTGGAAAAAACTTGGTACCGACCGGTTCAATTTTGCAAAGTTAGCAAATCTTATACGTTTATACCTGCTTTACGCCTACGGCGGCGTTTGGCTTGACGCTACGCATTACCTGACAAAACCGATTGAAGAAGATATGCTGCAAAAAGATTTTTTTGCGTTTCAGCGCAGTGAAATACCGCCGCCTGACGCCGGTATTTTCAAAAAATTCGACCCTTTATATTTTTCATGGAATCCAAGATTTCAGGTGCGGCTGCTCAACTCTTTTATGATTGCAAAACCAAATAATAAAATCTGCGGCGACCTTCTATCCATACTTCTTGAATATTGGAGAAAAGAGAGCAAGGCCGGGCACTACTTTTTTAAACAGATTCTCTTTAACAGAATGATGCAAAATAATGAATGGAAAGATTTAAACTGCGGAATAACCGGCGATACCGACTGCCACAAACTGCAAGTAGTTTCTCTTGATAAATTTGACAAACAGGTCTATGAGGAAATCAAAGCGAAATGCGGTATTCACAAACTGACTTACCGTTTTGACCGTTTTGGACAAACTCCGGCAGGCTCGTTTCTTGATGTTTTTGCAAACGGCAATCTGGAAGAGGCGGAAAAATGAGAAAAACTTTAAGAGAAATATCTGAAACGGCAGGATACTTTTTAAGAGGACTCGGAAAAATACCAAGACAGATAAAAAAGGCGAAAAAAGCTAAAAAAGATCTTCTTTTGCAAGCCGTAATAATCAAAAAATTAGATAAGTACGCCGCAGATTTTTTAAGCGGGAAAATAGAGCGGTTTTGCGCAATCCCTAAAAAACCTGAACTTGTTGGGAAAAAAATTATTTGGCAATATTGGCATCAGGGAATAGATGAAAATACACCGAAAGTTGTAAACGTTTGTCTTAATTCCGTTAAAAAGCACTGCAGCGGTTACGAAATAATTATATTGTCAAAAGAAAATGTAAATGATTATATCGAATTACCGGATTTAGTTTGGAAGAAATTAGGCTCCGGCGGATACAAGCTGCCGAAATTAGCCAACCTTATACGTTTGTATTTACTTTCAGCTTACGGCGGAATTTGGCTTGACGCAACAATCTATTTGACAAAACCTATTGAAGCGCATCTGCTGCAAAAGGACTTCTTTGTACTTCAACGCTCTGAAACACCACCGGCCGACTTGAAAATTTTTACAAAATTTGATCCCATGGGTCTTTCCTGGAAACCGGAGTCTTACGTAAGAATGCAGAATTCTTATATGATTGCCAAACCAAATCATAAAATTATTAATGACCTTCTTTCCATATTGCTTGAATACTGGAGAAATGAGGAACAAACCGGACATTACTTGTTTAAGCAAATTCTCTTTAACCGAATGATGCAGCATGACGAATGGAAAAAATTGAATTGCGAAATTGTCTGCTATGCCGATTTTCACCGATTTATGATAGCGGGGTTTGACCGTTTTAACCAGACATTATACGATGAAATAACCGCCCGGTGGAATGTACACAAATTGACACTTTATTGGGCGAAGAAAAAGATACCTGCCGGCTCATTCGCAGATGTTATTCTTAATGGAAAAACAGAAAGTCACACTGCTTGATAAAATAGTCTTTGTCTATAAGCGCGGCCAAAGAATAAACAGCAAATTATTCAATAAATGTGCATAGATACAAAATATTACCGACCGTGTTCTTATTGCAATTACAGCTAAAAATACACCGAAGATAAACGCAGCTATCCCCTGTATGACACTCATGTGAAAAACTGCAAATATGAGTGATGAAAGCAGTACCGCTTTCAAATCAGGCAGGCGTTTGCGCAAAAAGTTCAATAAGAATTTTCTGAAAATAAGTTCTTCGTAAACCGCCGGCAATAACGCAAAAATTATCAGAGTTACTATAAGTGCATAACGCGATGCGTAGTCGTAACCCGGCTTAAGCGCAGGAAAATAATGGTAAATCATCATCGACAGCGCAGCAAGAATTACCATAAGCGCAATTGAATAAACCGTTATGAAAATTAAATTTTTGATAAAACTATTTTTGGGGTGAATACTTTGCCCAATTCTCTTTATTAAAAACATTTTCCTTAACTTTCAGCCATTCATCATCGTTAATGGCATAAGTATACTCCCCGTGTCTTGACCAGGGTACCCAGACTGTAGTTGGTATTATAACGCCGTTCTCTTTGTCTGTATAAATCGATTTTTGCGTAAACGGATTTACCGGATTTTCGATAATGTCTTTCACTGTAATACCGGTGAGGTCTGCTGTCGTCATAAATGCGGAATCTGCTTTGAGTTCCCCTTTTGCTTCAAAATCTTTCACCATAAGTAAAGCGTTAAACCTCTGCATTTTACTGCCTTCCGGCAAAATAAAATTACCGTGAACCGGGTTATAATCGTTTCCGATTCCGTGGTCTGAAATCATAATAATTCTGGTGTTATCCCAAATACCGTTTTCCCTTAGATAATTCAGCCAATTTGAAACTAACCTGAAGGCAAGGGCTGTGACATGGTAATGCGGGTCATTTGCGAATATTGAGCTTCCCCTGTTTGTCACTGCCGGGACTAATTTGTAATCAGGGTATTGCAGAAAACTTGGGGAATGCACAAGACAATTCACTGCGATAGCTAAATTATTTTTATCGTCGTCTCTGATTTGCGTCATTTCTGGATATTTTAAGAGCGATATATAGTTTTTCAGCATCGTGCGGCTTGCGAAGTTTTTGACTCCAACGCCGTCAACATTCATATAGTTGCCGTTATTATACACTTCAGAGCGTATCATGTAAGGAGAACATTTGAAAAGCGCGAACTGAAACAGGTTTTTTCTTACCGTAGGAGCATAATCTCCGGCTCTTACATTATCGTTTACTAAAAGGCGTCCGCGGTAATACCGGTCGATATATTTATCTATAATATCGGCGGCCTCTATATTGTCAATATCACTAAATGTCTTTTTGGCAAATGCCTCTGATTCGTCAATAAACGGCAGATTCGCCGCAGTAACATCAAAATGATTCAGCGCCATAATTCTGGGGAGTACCTGAATCCCTTCGTCATGTTTCTCTTTGAGCGGCTGATTGCGGAGTTTCTGTATCTCGTAAGGCGCATAATAATACCCGCCAAAGAGCGACGGCGCGGAATACAGCGTATGTGCGCCGAATGATACGGTATTGGGATAGTAAATAAATCCGTCAAATGATTTTTGAAGTTCCGGTTTTTCCTCAAAAATATAAGGGATATGCTGCCCCTGCGCCCTGTCAAGCATCAGTATGATTACATTTTTCCCATAACGTGAAAAATTAAAAAACTTATCTACTCCGGCACTGTCTCCTTCGTTATCTGCCGTACTCCCCTGCCCTTTTACATGCGCGAATTCAGTATTAATTTTTATGACATTGACTGTTCCATAAGCGGCAAATGATAACACCGCTATAAACAGCAGTGATATTATTATCTGCTTTGGTCTAATCCTTATGAAGAAGTATCCGGCAGCCATAAGCGCCAGTATTACCGCGAAGCTGCTGTTTTTCATCTTTGACGTAGGCCAGGCATAATTACTTAAAACCAGCTCCTGTGTCAAAAAACCGTAGTTCTTCCAGTAAACAAACGTACACATAACCGACATTATAAAAAGCGAAACAGCCGCAGCAGTCAAAACCGCTCTCGCTTTCCTCTGAAACAGAAAGAAAAGTATTATCCCCCAAAGTAAAAAACCGCCTGCCTGCAGCATAGTATAGATGACAAAACGAAGAGGTGAGATATGCTCTCCTGTCACCGAATACGAAAACTCCTCAATACCTGTGGAAATAACACCCGATGGAATTACAAGCCCGATGAGAAGCGTGAGAGCTGTCAGAGCCAGTACAAAAGTACGATTGTCATTAAGTGCATTATCTTTTATGGCTTTGGATTCGGTCTTTAGATTTTGTTCTTTATTTTTAAGGACATTCACTATAATGTTCTTTATCAAATTATAGATATTGTTACACGTCCAGTAGAGTACAAGTCCGGCAGGCGAATTGTAGAGCAGAACCAGAAAAACGCCGGGTATAAGATACAGCTGCGCCTTATCTTTAGCTGACAAATCTTTAGCGTATATCATCCCAGAAACAAGATTTATTACCGTCATAAAAACCGGCAAAAAATTTAAACCGAAAAGTAACCCGTCAGGACTTCCCAAATCATTGACAAACCAAAACTGCGCTCCTTTTAATACCTCAAGATTGCTTAGAAAGTGATACGCAGCGATAAAAAACGGTATTTGAATAAGTAAATCTATACTGTTGCGGAGCGCGAAAATCGGACGGTAATTATTTTGGCGGTAGTACGTTGAAAGAAGCATGAACCGTTCATCACCCTTGAACGCACTCTTTATTAAGTCAACGCCTTTTTTGAGACCTTTCTCAATCTCCCGCTGTTTTTGCTGCTGTTTTTCTGCCATCAGGTAAACCGGCAGAACCAATGTGGAGACTGCTGCGCTTACGCCTATAATTGCAACGCCGTGGCTTCTGAACCATGTCTGGCCGTAAAAAAAGCAAATTTCAATTATCTGCTCAATAGGGAAAATTATTAATGTGTAGAGAATATTTATCATGGTGAATGTCTTGACCAGTTCTCTTTCTTAAAAATATTCTCCTTAACTTTCAGCCAATTGCTTTTACCGGCAGCAGGTATAATCAAACCGCTGTCTTTATCTGTATATAATAGCTCTTGTGTAAATGGATTAATAGGATTTTCGATGATATTCCTTAATGCAATATTTGGAACGTCTGCTGTTGTCATAAACGTAGAATCAACGGTAAACTCCCCTGCCGCATCAAAATCTTTAACCATAAGCATTGCATTTAATCTCTGCAATTTTGTTTTGCCGTCCGGTAAGACAAAATTCTCTGGAACATAATTATGATCTGACTGGCTTCCGTGGTCTGATACAATAATAATTCTCGTATTATCCCAAATACCGTTTTCTCTGAGATAGTCCAGCCACTTTGCAACTAATGAAAAGGCGAGAACGGCAACATGATAATGCGGGTCATTTGCGAATATTCCGTTTCCTCTGTTTGTTACCACCGGAACAAGTTCGTAATCTGGATACTGCAGGAAACTTGGAGCATGTGTAAGGTTGTTCGTCGCTATAACGCAGTTGTTTTTGTCATCGTCAATAATTTGCGTCATCTGTGGATACATTAAAAGTGATATATAGTTCTTAAGCATTTCCCTGCTGTAGTTGCCTGAGGAGCTTCTGTTTCCACTGTCAACGTTCATATATTTGCCGTTATTATAAACACTGGTTCTCATTGCGTAAGGAGAACATTTGAAAAGCGCAAACTGGATGAGATTTTTCTTTATAATCGGGTCATAATCTTTGGTTTCAGCTTCGCTGTTTACGAAAAGGCGTCCGCGATAATAAAGGTCGGCATATTTATTTATGATATCCAATGCCTCAATATTACCAAAATCGTCAAACGCCTTTTTAGCGAATACCTCGGATTCGTCGCCGATAGGCAGATTTGTCACTACCACGTCAAAACCATTCTGTGCCATGATTCGCGGCAGCACCTGCAATCCTTCATTGCATATTTCCCTGAATGGCCGGTCGGTGCGTTTTCGCATTTCGTAAGGTGTGTAATAATATCCGCCAAAAAGCGACGGGGCGGCAATTACCGTATTACTGCCGTGTGAGACGTTGTTTGGATAGTGCGTAAATCCCTGAAACGATTTTAAAAGTTCCGGTTTTTCCTCAAAGATGTAAGGGATATGCTGCGACTGCCCTCTGTCGAGCATAAGCACTATTATATTTTTACCGTTTCGTGAAAAATTAAAATGTTTCTCTACTTCGTAAATATCATCTTTATTATCTCTATCTTCGGTGCTCACTTGTATCAGCGCGAATTCCGTATTGGTTTTTACAATATGAGTTATTCCATACGCTGCAAACGAGATAACTGTTATAAACAGCAGTGATATTATTATCTGCTTCCGATGAATACGCATTAAAAAGTATGCGCCTGCCGACAGCGCAAGTATTACCGCAAGAGTAATGTTCTGCTGTGTAGATTTTGGCCTGAAATAATCGCTTAATACCAGCTCCTGAGTCAAAAAACCGTAATCATTCCAGTAAACGAACGTATCCATTACCGACATGATCAAAAGCGAAACAGTTGTAACCGTTAAAATCACTCTCGCTTTTCTCTGAAACAAAAAGTACAAACATACACCCCATAGAAAAAAACCGCTTGCCTGCAGCATCGTATGAATGACGAATCGAACCGGCGATACAAAATCTCCAGTTACCGAATGTGAAAATTCATCAACCCCGGATGAAATAATACCCGATGGAATCACAAACCCGATAAGAAGCGCAAACGCAAGCAGAGCAAGCACAAAAGTACGGGGGTCGTTTAGGGCGTTATCCTTTATGACTTTTGACTCAACCCGTTCCTTTTGTCCTTTATTTTTGAGGATATTAACTATAATATTTTTTACCAAATTGTAAATATTGTTACATGTCCAGTAAAGCACAAGCCCTGCGGGTGAATTATAAAGCAGAACCAGAAAAACACCGGGTATCAGATATAATTGCGCTTTATCTTTAGTTGACAAATCTTTAGCGTATATCATCCCTGAAACAAGATTTATTACCGTCATAAAAATCGGCAAAAAATTAAAGCCGAAAAGTAACCCGTCAGGGCTTCCCAAATCATTGATAAACCAAAATGACGCGCCTTTTAATACTTCCAGATTACTTAAAAAATGATAAGCTGCAATAAAGAAAGGTATTTGAATAAGTAAATCTATACTGTTGCGAAGCGCATAAATCGGGCGATAACCATTTTGGCGGTAATACGTCGAAAGGAGCATAAACCGTTCATCACCCCTGAATACGCTCCTTATTACATCAACGCCCTTTTTGAGACTCTTTTCAATCTCACGCTGTTTTTGCTGCTGTTTTTCCGCCATTAAGTAAACCGGCAAAATAAGTGTTGATACTGCGAAACTTACGCCGATTACCGCAATGCCAAAACTTCCGCCAAACCATTGTTTGCCGTAAAAAAAGCAAATCTCAATTATCTGCTCTATCGGGAAAATTATTAAAGTATAAAGGATTTCTATCATTTCATTTCCGATTCAACTTTTTTTACCATAAAGTCAACGACTTTTTGACCGGCTTCACCGCGGTTCATCCAAAACATCTCTTTAGCTTTATCCCGTGAATCACTAAAGGTTTTATCGCCGAGTGTTTTTTCTATGACTTCGCTTATTTGCGCGATATCGTTATCTTCCAATTTCTTGGCAATCATAGGAAGCGACTTCAAATAAACCGGCTTCTCCCTGAGCCAGTACGCGTCGTAATATCTAAAGTCCATATTCTCGCCTGTACATAAAACAGGTTTACCGCAAAGAAACGCGTAATCCGCAATAATCCCGGAAAAATCCGAAATCATAATATCCGCTTTCGCAAGCGAATATATGTTGTCAGGATTATAGTCCCATTCTACATTTGTAAAATCTTTATACTTTTGCGTGAGATTATGAAGCAGCTCTTTTTCAACGGTTTTTGACTGCGGGTGCGGACGGATTATTATTTTGTAGTCAAGCTTTACCAGATTATCAAGAATTATCTCTCCATACATGTTAAGCAGTCCTGATTTCCCCCAGGACGGAGAGATTAAAACGCAGGTCTTACCGTTTTTCTCAACAGTTATGTTTTTTAACTTTTCCGCAAATGTATCCAAATACGGACAACCAACAGTAACAAGTTCTTTTGCCGGCAGTTTTCGTAAATTTTCGAGTTCACGAACTTCCGGTATTTCTGAAACGCCTGTTAACAAAATCGAATCATAATAATCAATTCCAAATAACCGGTATGTAGAAATCCCGCCGGCCATGTGCATTATATGACTGTAATGCTTTACAGACTTTGACCGTTTCCAATGGTAAACGTCAAGCGACGGCGTTGTGGAGAGAACAATATCCGCGGATAAAAAATTAAGCCGGGCGAAAACCTTGTTTCCCTTGCCTGCGAACTCCGGTTTTACAAACTCGTAATTTTTGCTGAAGACTGCGTCATCCTCTGACGACGTCAGGTATAATACAGGAATTCCGCGTTTTTCAAACTCATTTAAAACCGGTTCAAACAGTGAGAAGTATCTTTTATCCTCAGCATAAATCACATATTTGTTTTTAGCCTGCTTTACCGCTTTTCCGCCGAAAGCAACTACTTTTAATTTAATGTATACGGCGCGCGCCAGAAAATAAACCGTTGCCGCGGCGCCTATAATCAGAGAAAAAAGCATACTCCCTGTGCCGGGGTCGATATACAGAGGAGAAATCATAATTTACCGCCGTCCTTAACATTTGTAAGATTCATCAAGTTTTTTAAGTTCATCGAATGTATCAATCTCAATTATATCGTTAAACGTACATTCCCGTACTTCAACCTTATAATCACCTGTAAAGTATTTAAGCGCAACTTCATCCCAATAAAGTTTTTTTCCGTCCGGCATCTCATAAGCCTGCTTGATATGATTTGCCAATTTAGCGCCGTCAGTTTCATTCCAGTAAGAAATACCCACCATTTGATGAGTATTATGTCCGCCGATTTTCACTTTTGTAATAACTTTGCCTTCTGTCTCAAAACACCAGTCATCCGTACGTTCTGCAGGAATCGCAAGGTAATTGCTTGAGTATTGATATTTGGTTATGAGTTTTGGATTAGACAGAAGTAAATCCGACTCTATCACATAAGCGTTGTTTAGAAGATGGCGTGCGTACAATAAAGATGAAATATTGTTCGCTTCATTGTAAGCAGGATTCTCCAAAAACGTTATTGACGGATATTTATTTTTTAGCAGGTCAAAGAGCTCGCTTAGATAGCCGCGTACAATAATTATCTCCTCAATCCCGGCTGCGCATACCGCGTCAAGCAGCGTATCAATGATACGTACTCCATTTACGCGAATCAGCGGTTTTGGCGTATTAATCGTAATCGGCGCCATGCGCAAACCAAAACCGGCCGCAATAAAAATAGCCCGTTTAACACGGTAGGGCTCCAGAGCCTGCAAATCACCGGTGTTTAATTTGTCAATTTTATCAGATGATGTAAGCGCATCAAACTGTTCACGTGTTAAACTCATCGGTTTTTCTCTCACTTTCCGCCTGGGATAAGTTCCAAAATCTCTTTTATCGGCATACAGACATTATCTGTTTCAAAAGAACGTTCATTTTGAAGAATCATTTTTGCCGCAGCCGTCATTGCAGGATACGATGCCCGAAGCATGTGATTTGCGTAGATGATAATCGTTGCACCCCAAGCTGCAAGTTCTTTTTCTGTAAAGCGATTGTATGTTGTCGGAACTAATACTATTGGGACGCTGCTGTATTCGGCGCGGAATTTTTGGCAAAACTCCTTAATGTCGTCACCCGATTTCTCTTTACTGTGTATCATTACGCCGTCCGCACCGGCGGCGACATAAGCGCGCGCTCTTTCGAGTGCGTCAGAAACCGGCATACCTGCGATGAGACTTTCCAAACGCGCGATTATCATAAATTCTGAAGTGACTTGCGCACGCTTGCCTGCGCTTAACTTTTCGCAAAAATCTGGAACAGGCGAAAGCTCCTGCGCCACATCCGTTCCAAACAGTGAATTTTTTTTCAGCCCCACCTTATCCTCAATAATCACCGCGGAAACGCCGTTTCTCTCCAATGTCCTGACTGTAAAGACAAAATGCTCTGTCTTACCGCCCGTATCACCGTCAAAAATAATCGGTTTGGTTGTACATTCAAGAATATTTGTAAGGTCTTGCAAACGCGTAGTCAAATCCACCGCTTCAATATCAGGCTTTCCTTTACAGGTGGAATCTGTCAAACTCGAAGACCATATCCCGTCAAAACTGCGCAAGCCGTCCTCTTTCTCTATCTCAAGCTGTTCGATTATCAATCCAGACAAGCCTGAATGCGCTTCCATGATTCGCAGCGTCTTCTTAGCATTGATAAGGCGGCGCAAAGTCTTAAGCCGTATATCCGGCGTTGTCCCTATTGAACGCATTGCCTCATTCAACACTGATGAATCGACCCCTTTAGTATAAGGAATCTCAATCACCTCACCGCCCATCTCTTTCATAAGCGCAATTACATCCTCACGCTCTTTACTTAAAGGACCGCTCTTCCAGTCGTCGCCGTGTATGATAGCATTGGGGCGGTATTTTTTAAGATTCGGGATGTAGCTCCACTCTTCCTGCGGAACTACTTTCGACACCCCTTTAATATTTTCCAACACCTGAAACCGCTGTTCATAGTTGAGATAAGGCAGCCGTTTGTGCGAAGCTATAGCTGAGTCTGTGAGCAGTCCAACCAATACCTCACCGTGCTTTGCAGCTTCTTTGATGATGTTGATAATCCCTGGATGAATTATATCACCCCGCAAACCTAAATAAATTGTTTTCATGACATTATCTTTCGCATGTAAATTTCGAGTACATCTTCCGCAAAGGTTTTCATCTCTTCGGGCCTGATATCACCGATATTGGCTATTCTGAATGTATTGGCATCCGAGAGTTTTCCCGGATATATCGTAAATCCCCTGCTTCTGGCAAAATCATGCAGGTCGTCAAACGAATATTTTGGCGAAGACGGTTCAATAATTGCAGTGATTAGTTTTGACTGTATTGATTCAGGAACGAGCATTTTCAACCCAAGTTTTTTCACCGACTTTACCAACTCATCCCAGCAAGCCGCATAACGGCCATAACGGTTTTCGATTCCTTCAAGTTTAGTTTCTATGATTGCCTGACGCAAAGCATATAATGACTGTACCGGCGGTGTAAAGCGGGTCTGCCTTGTCTTTTTGAAATAAGCGTATTGCTCCCAAAGATTCAAATAATAATTTCTCATCGGATATTCTGCGGTTTTTTCAAGCGCCTCTTTGCGGCAGAATACAAAGCCGACGCCTGCCATACCCTGAATATTCTTGTTTGATGTAGACGCCATAAAGTCAAAACCGTTTGAATCCATATCAATAGGAATAGCCGCGAATGCGCTTACTGCGTCTACAATGGTGGTGATATTGCGTTCACTGCAAAATTTGCATAATCTTGGCGCAGGATTCAATAATCCGGTTGTTGTTTCATGATATACGATTGCAAAATGAGTAAATTTTCCATCAACAAGTTTCGCCTCTATCTCTTCACAATCAAGAGGCGCAAAACCTGAAGCCTTATACACCTCAAAGTTAAGCTTATATACCGATGCTATCTTGGCAAAGCGGTCTCCGTAAGCGCCGTTATCAACAATTAAAAGCTTCCCGTCATCCGGCACACAGGAAGAAATCATAGCCTCATCGGCAGCAGTACCCGAACCGCCGAAAAGAACCGTCTCTACCCTGCCCGGCTTACCGGCCATAAGCGATAACTCACCGCATATCCACTCCATAACATCGCCGAACTCTTTTTCGCGCGGACAGATGTCGGGGCATACCTGAGCGTACTTGACGCTGTCTGTAGTAGTGGCGGGGCCGGGATTGAGCAGAACTTCGCGCCTTACTTTAGGCAGTCCATCAATTTGTATATCATTCATAGTTTTTATCCTTATTGACAAAGTGCAAAACTATATAGCTATCAACAGTACACGTTTTTTTGTGTACTGCATACCTTACGTTTAAGAAACTTTAGTTGACAAAACGCATAAACATCTCTTTATTCTCACGCGGTGTTGATTTTGGCCGTCCCAGGTCTTTGCGGTTACCTTTGCGTACTAATACTTCAATAAAAACAGTGCCTGCCTGTTTATCATCATCAAGAGGGACGTTGCACGCAACGCCCTTACAATATGTTTTTGATACATCATTCAGTACCATACGCAGCTCTTCGGCTGTATTGACAGAATACACATGGGCGTAACCGCAGGAACGGGCGATGCCGGCCAAATCAATCCTGCCCGCAATAGTAGGCTGCCCGCCGACAGAATCGTGCGCATGGTTATTTAAGACTATATGCAATAGATTCGCAGGCTTACTCACTCCTACAGCTGCCATGCTTCCCATGTGCATAAGCGCCGCGCCGTCGCCGTCAATACAGATTACCTGACGATTGGGTTTTTGCAGCGCTATCGCCAAAGCAAGCGAAGAGGCGTGACCCATAGAACCGACCGTCAGAAAATCCCGCTCGTGCCCCATGTTATATTTCTCACGCAGTTCATAAAGCTCCCGCGACGCCATGCCGGTAGTAGAGACAAATATTTCATCTGATGATGATAATTTGACAATCTCTTCTATCGCCTCTTCGCGGCTCATCTCCTGCTCTGGGGGCGCGATGAATCGCGCTCTTACAGTATCTGTCCCGGTAAGCGTATACGGCGCAAACGTATCTTTCCGTACAATCAGCGCAAACGGAGTATTATTCTTTTTGACATGAGCGAAGCACTCTTCAACCTGACTGCGCGCAGTATCCTCATCATCAGACAATATAAGGTAAGGAATACCCATCGCATCAAACAACGCGCAAGTCACTTTACCCTGAGTAACATGCTGCGGTTCATCCTTAACCCCAGGCTCACCCCGCCAGCCTACAAGTAAAATCATCGGAATAGAATACACGTCACCATCAGCCAGCGAAAGCAGCGGATTGACAGCGTTCCCAATGCCTGAGTTCTGCATATAAACTAAAGGAATCTTCCCCGCAGCAAGATGATACCCGGAAGCGAGAGCAATAGCGGCGCCTTCGTTTACCGCCGTAATATGGTGAGTTTCGGGCGTATGGTCAGTAATATAAGCGCAAAAACTCTTAAGGAGCGAGTCCGGCACGCCTGTAAAAAAACCGGCGCCGTTAGCAGTAAACATATTGTACAGGAAATCGGAATTTATCATAACTGAAAAGGTCTCCTGAGAGTCACAGCCGAAATGAAATCAGATTTAGAAAATAGTATTTTTCTATTTATAATGTACAAAATGTGTAAAATATTTGCAATTATTGAAGACACGATTAAATATTGGCTTACGCCACAATAAACCATTTTACACTCACGAATTCCCTGTACTTTGGAGGAAACTAAATGACTGATAAGAGAATGATCGTTCCTGACGAGATATCACTTGAACTTTACCTCAAGGATATCAGCAAGACAGAGGCGCTCTCCGCTGAGGAAGAGTGTAAGTTGGCCGTCCTTATTAAAAAGGGCGATAAAATCGCGCTTGAAAAACTCATCAAAGCAAACCTGAGGTTTGTGGTGAGCGTAGCCCGCAACTATCAAAATCAGGGGCTGCCGCTTGGGGAGCTTATAAGCGAGGGGAACCTTGGGCTGATTCAGGCGGCAAAGCGTTTTGACGAGAGGCGCAATTTTAAGTTTATCTCTTACGCGGTATGGTGGATTCGTCAATCCATACTCAGGGCGCTTGCCGACCGGTCGCGCATTACCCGCGTGCCTCTAAACCGCATAGGGGTCATTCACAAAGTAGGAAAAACTCAAAGCCGGCTTGAACAAAAATTTATGCGCATGCCCACTATGGGAGAAATCGCCGACGAGCTCGGCCTCAAAGAGAATGAAGTAATAGCTATTCAAAGAATCGGAAACCGCTGCCTCTCGCTTGACACACCGGTACAAAATGACGATACCTCCGAAATGATTGACCTGCTGCATGATGAGGAACAGGAACTCCCCGATACAAATCTTGTAGAACTCTCCATGTTACAAGGTGTAAACAAAATACTTGACACGCTCACAGAGCGGGAGAAGAGTGTGCTTAAGCTTTACTTTGGGGTAGAAGAGGATATTCCGCATACGCTTGATGAAATTGGGCGAAGGCTTCATCTTACGCGGGAGCGGGTGCGGCAGATTAAGGAGAAAGCGATACACAGGCTGCAGGTCTCTTACAGAAATCACACTATTGAACCGCCGGATTATTAAAAGATAAAAGAAGGGCAAGGGGGGAAGTCTCCCCCTCGCTCCAGCCAAAAAAATTGAGAAAAAGACCTCAATTTTTTTGTCTTCCGCTACCCCCTCTGCGGGGACACCCCGCAACGCCCCGCCACATTAGCACCCCCAACCCCCTCAAGGGGGCTAAAGCAAAGTCAACGGCAAAAACATGAATGATTTAATTTTTATATCAGGAATTAAATATTTTATAGACATGAGAAAGAATTTGTTTAGGATTTTACGTGTCATATTAGTAATCGCTCCGCTTGTGTGGATTTATACACGTACTGATGCCGGCGCTCTTTGGGGGGCTTTGGGGAGTGTTCGGCTTCCTCTTGTCATGTTTATATTGTCACTTCATTTTTTTTGCATCGTTTTACAGGGGGCAAAGTGGTGGGTGCTTATCCGGCGGTTTGTTCCTGAACTCAAGCTGGGCAGAGCGGTTGGAGTGCATCTTGAAAGCGTGTTTTACGCTATCGCGCTTCCTACCGCCGCGGCGCAGGATGTTGTAAAGTCAGTGATACTCTCACGCAGCCACTCACCGCAGATTGTGTGGGCCGCTGCGTGGCTTGGTAAACTTATAGGATTTTTTGTACTGGTAGTTTTATCGGTTTTCGGTGCGCTTTACATTCAAGACGAAATTCTTCCGGCGAATTTCCGCTCCTCTCTTATCGGCGCGTTAGCCGTTATAACGGTTATGACCGCAGCCTCGTTTTCAAAAAAAATCACCCGCCCGGTACGCGTGATTATGGCCGCCGCGTTAAGCCCAAAAATTATGAGAAGGTTAGAGAGAATTAGAGAAGGTATATACACATTTAAACATGAACGGAAAACGCTTTTACAGGCGTTACTCGTAACTATAGTAACTCAGCTTCTTATAATATTCACCGTTTCTTTTATGATATACGCCGTTACAGGTAATTTTTACTTTATCGAATGCCTTGTGTTTGTACCCCTGATTGAAATCGCCGCGATATCGCTCCCGCTCACCCCTGGCGGGGTAGGCATCCGCGAAGCTCTGATGGCCGCGCTTTTTATGCACCTCGGATTAAGCGCAGAAGAGACCGCAACTTATGTGACAATAAGCCTTTTGGTGTCTATGGTCAGGCTTGCCGGCGGGGTTTATCCTCTTTACAGATTCATTGCTAAACGTAAATCTTCATAAAAAATTAACCACTCTGTCCCTGCATTTAATATCTTATCTTTAATGTAATGAATACTTTAAAGATACCGCCTTTTTACAAAAGGAGTGCCTTATGAAATCAATTGCAAAAGTTTTAATGCTGGTTGCGGTGCTGGCGCTGCCGCTTTTTGCGCAGAAGACTGTTCAACGCACAATCACGACCAACCTCATTCAAAACATCAACGGATGGGACGTGGAAACCTGGGCGGACAGCCGCGGCGGACAAGTTTTAAACATGGAGCTATACACCGATGGTACATTCGATGGGAGATGGACTAACTCATACAATACTCTCGTACGTACGGGTAAGAAATTCTCAAGCAGCCAGACGATTTCCGGTCTGGGTTCTGCGGCCGATCAGATTAGTTTGAGGTATGACGTTTCAAATTTCTCAAGCACTAACGGGGCGACTTATATGTGCGTTTACGGGTGGACTCGTAATCAAATGACCGAATGGTACATTGTAGATGACTGGCGCCACTGGCATCCGCCTACCAACAACTCAAACGGTTACAGAAACCTCGGTACGGTTACCTCTGACGGAGGTACTTATGATATTATTGTTGCCGTAAGAGACCAACAGCCTTCGATTGATGGAACGAGAACTTTCCTGCAAATATTCAGTATTCGCAGAACCACTCGTACAAGCGGTACTATAAACGTTTCTGCTCACTTTAACAGATGGGCGGAATTGGTTCGCAATCAAACCGCGGGAAATCAAAGTATAACTTTCAGTAACAGTGCTAATTTATACGAAGTTTCGTTCTGTATAGAAGGATTCGGCGGTAACACCGGCAGTTCTGGGCGCGGAACAGTTAACGAGCTTTGTCTTAGATGGGGAAGCGGCAACAGTAATCGTCTGTGCAGCAGGAGCGGCTGTGCCAACTGCACCGGCGGTACGGGAACTGCGCCTGCAATCACCACAGGAGCATCATTGCCCGGCGCTACGGTCGGTACGTCATACAGTCAAACGATAGCCGCAACCGGAACAACTCCTATAACATGGGCGGTTTCAGCGGGATCGTTACCGGCAGGTCTGACACTTAACGCAAGTACAGGTGTGATTTCGGGAACACCTACGGGAACGGCAGGTACATCAACTTTTACAGTCAGAGCCACTAACTCTGCGGGTAATAACACGAGACAGTTTACAATCGTGGTATCTGCGGCTGTGGTTGCGCCTACAATTACTACATCGTCACTGCCTAACGCGACTGTTGGAACCGCGTACAACCAAACGCTGGCGGCTACAGGAACCGCTCCTATAACATGGACGGTCTCCATCGGCACTTTACCTGCCGGATTGACCCTTAGCAGTGCAGGCGTAATTTCAGGAACACCCACGGCAGCTGGTCCATCGACTTTTACAGTCAGAGCTGCTAACTCCGCGGGTAATGTTACGAGACAGCTATCGATTACAGTAGCAGCTGGACTTTCAATATCTCCATCTTCCTTGCCTAACGCTACTGTCGGTACGGTATACAGCCAACAGCTGACAGCTTCCGGCGGAAGCGGAACCGGGACTGTAGCATGGACGAGAACGGGCACTTTACCCGCCGGATTGACCCTTAGCAGTGCAGGCTTAATTTCAGGAACGCCAACAACTGCCGGTACATCTAATTTTACGATCACAGCAACAAGGTCCGGCGTTACAGCTACAATCAATCTCTCAATTACGGTAGTATCGGCGTTTACAATATCTCCATCTTCCTTGCCTAACGGTACTGTCGGTACGGTATACAGCCAACAGCTGGCAACTTCCGGCGGAAGCGGAACCGGGACTGTAACATGGGCGAGAACTTCCGGCACTTTACCCGCCGGATTGACCCTTAGCAGTGCAGGCGTAATTTCAGGAACGCCGACAACTGCCGGTACATCTAACTTTACGATCACAGCAACAAGATCAGGCGTTACAGCTACAATCAATCTTTCAATTACGGTAGTATCGGCTCAGTCAGTAACTATCACCGTAACCTTTAACGCAGGAACCAACGCCACTGTTACTCCAACAACCGCGCAGACAAACACGGACGGCTTTCTGACACTGGCTGCCCTGCCAACGCCTACAAGAACAAACTTTGCCTTTAACGGTTGGTTTACAACGTCGAGCGGCAGCACAGGAGTAACATTAGACGATAAATACACTGCCAATACCACGATTTTCGCGCAATGGTCTCAAATCCGTACGGTAACTTTCAACCCGCAAGACGGTACTGTTAATCCGACAACCGCGCAAACAGGCGCGTTCGGAAGATTGGCATCCCTGCCTGTTCCAACGAGAGACGGTTACGTTTTTACCGGCTGGTTTACAGAGGCAACCGGCGGTACGGAGATAACATTAGACAGGCAATATAACTTAAACACTACCATCCATGCACGGTGGACGGAAATTACCGTTAATACCTTTGCCATAACCTTCAATCCAAATGGCGGCTTTGTTTCTCCAACAATCGAAACAACCGGAGCAAATGGCAGATTGTCAACCCTGCCCGTGCCCGTAAGAGAGCGTTATAATTTTGCCGGATGGTGGAATGGTGAAACAGAGATAGACGAAACCACTGTATTTGACGCTCACACAATCGTTATTGCACGATGGGTGATTATACCTTACATCATAACATTCGACGCAAACGGCGGCACAGTTGATCCTGAAACCGCAGAAACAGGAGAAACTAACAGGCTCTCTTCTCTGCCTGTGCCGGAAAGAGACGGTTTTAATTTTACCGGCTGGTTTGTAGATGTATCGGACCCGGTAGGAATAACCGCAAACTACGTATTTACCGCGGATATGACACTCACCGCCAAATGGAGCAGCGCTATGTCTGTTCTGTCGCCTGACCGTAACCCTGTTAATCCTAAAGACGAAGTTGAGTTTTTCGCGCCGGCTACGGTACTGGCCGGTGAGTTTACAACAGGGCCTAATCCGGTTAACAGGCAATCTGGCGGTGTTGTGAATTTCTTTTGGCAGGGTAAGTACATACAGAGCGCTGCGCTTACTATTTTTGACGCTTCGGGTAATGTGGTTAACAGAGTAAAAATAAATGACAAAAAGAACAATAAGGACGGCAATGCGGTTAGGCGCGTTGTTGGTTCCTGGGATTTGACCGATACGAGAGGCCGCACCGTTGGCGGCGGAACGTATTTGGTGAATGGTGTGATAACTGTTGATGGTAAGAAGGAAAAGGTCTCGGTGATATTGGGTGTGCGTTAGGTAATATCAGCTTTGGATTACGAGATTTTCAAAAGCTCCGGGCATTGTCCGGGGCTGACAATCATTGAACAAACAAGAGTGATAGTTCCTAAATAAAGGGGGGATTCTGTGTTAAGAAAGAAAAAATTCATGCTGTTTATGCTGACAGTTATGACAGTAGGAGCGGCTGCTGTCAGTCAATCCGCTTATGCCCAGCAGAACGAAACCGGATTGAAAGATGTTTATGCCAATCAATTTCGGATAGGGACGGCATACCAGTGGCGCGGAGATGCTGTGACCAATACTGCAATGCTTCCCGCATACCGCGACGTAGTTCTCAGGGAGTTTAACAGTATTACGCATGAAGACGATTTAAAACCTTATGCCACAATGGTACGGGCCGGTTCAACCGATAACAATATTCTGGTTACGCTCGGCCAGCGCGGAAGACAGGTTCTGCAATTTTGCGTTAACAATAACATCCCCCTCAGAGGTCATGCGTTTGTGTGGCATCAGCAGACGCCGAACTGGTTTTTCTGGGCGAATATGCAAGGCACATCCTCAAGCCCTGCAACCGTTGCGCAGATGAATCAGCGTATGGAGAGTTATATAAAGAATTTATTAGAGCTTATTAAAAGGGAGTATCCAACATTAAATCTTTATGCTTATGACGTAGTCAACGAGATTTTTCTGGACAATGGTTCGGCAAGATCGGGCGGCGGAATAGGAACTGACGCAACCGCGCAGAACGGTACAGACAACTCCCCGTGGGTTCAGATATACGGCAATAACTCCTTCGCCGACAGCGCGTTTGTTTACGCCCGCAAGCATGGCGCATCAATTTTTCCCGACATGAAACTGTTTTACAATGACTACAACGAATATTCTGCCGACAAAAGGGCTTCTATGGTTGCGATGGCTAACAGACTTGGACCGAACGGGCGGGGTGTGATGGACGGCATCGGAATGCAGTCGCACCTGTCAATATTTTATCCTGGGCCGACAAACGAATACCGTGCGGCGCTTACCGCATTCAGAGAAACAGGATTAGAAATTCACGTTACAGAGCTTGACATCACGTTATACTGCAATAACTCCCAGACAAGTTGGTGTAATGAAAATTATGCTCCCAATCCGGTTCCGGCTCCTACGCAAAGTCAACTGACCACCCAGGCGGGACGCTACGCAGCCACATTCCGGGAAATTTTGCGGGCAAAAAATGACGGCGCAAACATAACATCAGTAACCTTATGGGGCGTCGCGGACGACCGCAGCTGGCGTTCATGGGGCAGCGCACTGCTGTTTAATTCATCTTTCGCGAAAAAACCGGCCTACGACTCACTCGTTGCGCTCATACCCCAAAGCGATTGGGGCGACGGCAACAACTTCGGCGGAAACGGAACTACGCCGACATCCTATAACCTGACAATCAACGTCTCCCCGTCAGCAGCAGCCGGTTCCGTCACAAGGAACCCCAGCGCGGCAAGCTATGAACTCAACGCAAACGTCGAACTCACAGCCGACGCAAACGACGGCTGGATATTCAGCGGATGGAGCGGCGACCTGACAGGTGGCGCGAATTCAATTACCATGAACGGTAATAAAAATATCACCGCCCATTTTTTACCTTTAGTTGACGGTACGGAAAATCTTATTAAAGACGGCAATTTCCCAGGAACAACTCTTTCATCATACTGGACTCTAAATGCCGGCGGCAGTTCTGCGGCGACCTCAAGCGTATCCGGCGGTAAGGCTGAAATAAACATTACAGCCACAGGCACGGATATATGGGAGCCGCAGCTCGTTCAGACGGGCATAGCGCTCACGCAGGGGATTAAGTACCGCCTCACTTTCACAGCATCAGCGGCGTCAGATAGAGATATCAGCGTCACAATGCAGATGAGCGGCGCCCCTTATACCGATTATGCTGATGGTAAATCGCATACATTTGCTTTAGCTGCGGCAGAGCAAACTTTTACAATTGAATTTGAAATGACAGAGCCAACCGACCTATCCGCTCAACTAACGTTTAATCTCGGCGGCGCTGGAGCTACACAAAACGTTACAATAAGCGATGTTAAACTCATCTACTTAGCCTCAGACGGCAACAGCATCTGTCTCAGAAACCCGGCGCGTACGGCAAACGGCAGAACAGCCATGCGGGTAACAGCGCGGTCTTCTGTTGTAAACGTCAGCTTTAAAGCTGTAAACAGCGGCACAGCGTCACTCAAGCTCTTCAATCTTAAGGGTGATGTTATATCATCAACAAAAATCCGCACTACTGCGGGCAGAAACTATTCTCACACGTTCAATCAGAAAAATCTGCCTAACGGTTTTTACATAGTGAGGATGCAGAGCGGTAACGTCATCGAACAGTCAAGGGTGATAGTTCCTAAATAAATTGTGATTATCAAATCATCAATTTTATCTGATGACAAAAAGGGCTGCTCACGGGCAGCCCTTTTTTTATGGCAGTGATTTTGCTCCCAAAGGAAAAGTACCTTTACGCGTAAAAGGCTTAAATTAAACTTTTCTATTTACAAAAAAATTAATCACTTAAATAAAAGGGAGCGGCATTAGAGATGTTAAATAATGTTAAAGTGGGAACTAAACTTGTTTCGGGATTTATGGTTACTGTGGGTCTCGCTGTTTTTATTGGAATAATGGGAATTAACGGCGTTAACAAGGTAAACTCTATTGTAAACGAGATGTACTCGCACGAACTTATGAATGTGAGTCTTGCGAAAGAGCTTAATATTATAGTAACAAAAATGCGGCTTTCGGTACGAAGCGCGGCGCTGGCTGTTAACGAAAGAGAACGGGAAGAGCAGATAAAACGGTTTTATGAGAACAAAAGTCTGTTTACCGCCGCGCTTGATTCTATAAAAGCGATTTCAGACGACGGCAGGGAAAAAGAGCAGATAAAAGTGATAGAAGCTAACTGGGATAAGTATCTGGCGGAATGCAGCCGTATGATTGAGGCGGCAAAAAAAGCGAATTTAAAACCGCCCCAGGAGCTTGCCAAAGCTTTCGAAGACGGCGCAGTTTTTGTGAATGCCATTGAAAACAACACCGCGGAATTGGAGCGTTTAAGCGAAATAGCGGCCTTTAACGAATGGCAGGAGAGCGTTAAAACATATTCAGGCATCCGCAATACAATGGCGGTTTTACTTATTATAGCGGCGGCGGCAGGAATCCTTCTTGGGATATTCCTTTCGCGCAGCATCAGCAAGCCGCTTAAGTCCACAGAAAAAATGATAGGCGAACTGAGCCTCGGCCATCTTGACATGAGGTTAAAAATGAACCGCAATGATGAGATTGGAGTCATGGCGAAAGCTATGGACAGCTTTGCCGATAATTTACAGAATACTGTTGTAGCAACCATGAAAAAAATATCGGAAGGTGATTTAAGCACAAGAATCACACCGCGCGATGAACGGGATGAGATTTCCAAAGCTCTTGAGGAAACAACAAAATCTCTGAGAAACCTCATTATAGAGGATGGCGGTACGGTTCTTCAAGGCGCGGCGCAAAAGGATTTGTCACAGCGTCTTAAAAAAGAGTACAGGGGCGAGTTTGCCGTAATGAAAGATAACATAAACACAGTTATGCAAAATCTTGACGAAGCGTTAGGCATGGTATCTGAGGCGATAGAGCAGGTCTCAAGCGCAAGCGGTCAGATTTCAAGTGGAAGCCAGCAGCTTGCCGAAGGGTCAAATATTCAGGCGAGCTCTATTGAAGAGGTCTCTTCAAGCCTTGAGGAAATATCCTCTATGACAAAGCAAAACGCCGACAACGCCACCCACGCGAAGCTTTTGGCAAAGGAAGCGCGCGAAGCGGCTGACGAGGGCGACGAAGCGATGAAGCGCATGGCGGAAGCGATTACGCAGATTAAACTCTCATCTGACAATACCGCCAAAATCCTTAAAACAATAGATGATATCGCATTCCAAACTAATCTCTTAGCCCTCAACGCGGCGGTAGAAGCGGCGCGCGCGGGTGAAGCGGGCAAAGGGTTTGCGGTTGTCGCTGAAGAGGTACGCAACCTTGCGATGCGCAGCGCGGAAGCGGCTCAAAACACCGCGGTTATGATAGAAGAAGCGATACGCAACGCCGAAGGCGGAGTTAAAATCACCGAAGAGGTGGCTAAGGCTTTAAGCCAAATTGTAAACCGCGCCGGTAAAGTCGGCGACCTTATAGCAGAAATCGCAGCCTCATCAAGCGAACAGGCCGCAGGCGTTGAGCAGGTAAATACCGCGGTATCGCAGATGAATCAGGTTACTCAGCAAACCGCCGCCAATTCAGAGGAGTCCGCAAGCGCGGCTGAGGAGTTAAGCAGTCAGGCTCAGGAGCTTGCTAATATGGTATATTCTTTCACGCTTAGCAGCGCACCGCATGCGCCAGTTGTAAGTAATCAAAGGCAAGCTGGACAAAGGGGACAGCGCGGGCAGGTACAAATGAGTCTGAAAGCGCCTGCTAACAGAGAGTACGCTCATGCTGTTGCAAATAAAAAGGGTGTAAAAGCTTGTGTGCCGTCGGGTGTTAAGTTTATAGCAAAATCTGTGAAGCCTGAGGAGATATTGCCGCTTAATGATGATGAATTGCGGGCTTTTTAAAATCAAAATCAAAGTCAAAGTCAAAATCAAAAGCTTTTAAGAGGGGGGGCGACCCCCCTGTCTCCAGCCAAAAAAATTAAACAAAAAGACGTTTAATTTTTTCGTCTTCCGCCACCCCCCGTACGGGGACACCCCGTAACGCCCCGCCACACAATCACCCCCAACCCCCTCAAGGGGGCTAAACACAGGAAAAATCAAAACATTAATAACTAAATTTACATCAGTTTGATGCTGTTGTCTAATACGTCTTTGAGGTCTTGGTAAGGCAGTAGTTCACGGGTTTTTGAGATGGTGTTCCATTGAGGTTCACGGCCTGGTTCGCCTTCGTTTTCTTTTGAGGTGTAGCTCATTACGTAGTATTTAACATGGTAGCGTTTCTTTTTGTAAGTAAACTCCCTGTCGGCGCCGTAGCCTGTAACCGTACCGCTCATGCCGGCT
>Ga0123356_10000692_pt1 | contig 37299 bp, 26 predicted proteins | sample TergutEmb28metaG_2_FD_92546 | JGI IMG/M metagenome (GOLD analysis project Ga0123356, IMG submission 92546) | Embiratermes neotenicus P3 segment gut microbial communities from Petit-Saut dam, French Guiana - Emb289 P3 | ecosystem: Host-associated > Arthropoda: Insects > Digestive system > Gut ...
GGGGGGGGGGGGGGGGGGGGGGGGGGGGGGGGGGGGGGGGGGGGGGGGGGTTGCAGAGGAATGCGGGATTCGGGCCCTGAGTCCCATGTCTGGGGCCGGGGTAGGCCTAAGCTAGCAGCGCAACTAGGGCGGGCGGGGACGGTGCTGGGCGCATGACCCAGGTCCCAGGCGCCGCCGGCGGATCGATCCCATGGGACGTGTAACTGTGACCGACACCAAACCCCGCTTTCCGGGTATCCCGGGCGTCATCAACGGCAACGGAGCTGTCGCCCACGTTATGAGACATGTATGCGGGGGTGTCATCGGCTATCCGATCACTCCCAGCACCGAAATCTCCGAGACCTTCGAGGCCTACCGGGCCGAGGGCCAGATCAACGTGTGGGGGAAACACCCCTTCTTCGTCGAGGCGGAGGGCGAACACTCCGCGCAATCCGGGGCGCTTGGCGCGGCCCTGACCGGGGGAAACTACGTTTCCAACGCCTCCTCCTCGCAGGGAATCCTCTACGCGCTGGAGTCCCACTACGTGACGGTCGGCAAGAGGATCGGCGGGTTTGTCCTCCAGGTCGCCGCCCGCGTGGTGACCCGCCACTCCCTCAACGTCATGGCGGGACACGACGACATCTACGCCCTGTTGCCCTCCGGCTACACCGTGCTGTTCGGCTCAAGCCCGCAGGAGGCCGCTGACCTCGCCGCGATCTCCTACCGCGTCGCCGCGCTCAGCCTCATCCCCGTCGCCAACACCTTCGATGGCTTCGCGACCTCCCATGTCATGACGGAGGTGGACCTCCCCGAGCCGGAGCTGCTGCGCGAGTACCTCGGCGATCCCGCTGGTCACATCGCCTGTCCGACCGTCGCCCAGGAGCTGCTCCTGGGGGCCAAGGGCCGGATCTTCCAGCTCACCGAGTTCCTCGATCGCCACGCCGCCGACGTCCCCGAGCCCGATGCGAGCGCCCTTCGCACTCACCTTGCCGCCAATGCTGACGCCATTGAGGACGATGGCGGCGCTCACCTCCTGCCTCTCACCTTGCCTCATCTGCCCGAAGACTTGCACGGGGCCTGGCGGCGCTGCTGGCTCGGCGCTGCGACCAAGGGAACCCGCCTTCGTGTGCCCGCCCTTGTCGACCCGCACAACCCGGGGCTCACCGGGCCGGTGCAAAACCAGCCCGACTTCCAGGCCGGCTCCGCTGACCATCGCACCCACTTCGCCTCGGCCGTCCCTGGGATGGTCCGCCAGGCCATGGAGGAGTATGCGCAGCTGACCGGCCGTCGCTACACCCCCGTCATGAGGTACGGGGATGCCAATGCCGACCTCGTCATGGTGTGCCTCGGCTCGATCACCGATGACATCCGCGCCGTGCTGCCCCACCTGAAGTCCCAGGGGCTCAAGGCTGCGGTCGTCTCGGTAAAGGTCCTCCAGCCCTTCCCCGAGGCCGAGCTGATCGAGGCCCTGGCGGGGGCTAAGTCCGTGATGATTCTCGAGCGTTCGGAAGACACGGCCCTGACCCGGGCCGTCTCTCAGGCGCTGTTCCACGGTGTGGCCAATGCGGTGGACCAGAGCACCTATCCGGGGATTCCGCCGCTGGCAGTACTTCCCAAGATCACGACGGGCATCTTCGGCCTGGGCGCCCACGACGTCCAGCCGCGCCACCTAATCGCCGCCTTCAAGGCCATGGCGCATGGGACTACGGGACGGCTGGTCTACATCGGCTCCCAGTTCTTCACCAAGAGCCCCACGGATGCGGTCGCTGAGATCCAGGACAAGATGCGGGCCGCCTACCCGGAGACCGAGCTCATGGCTCTGTCCACCGGGGAGAACCCGCAGCTTCTGCCCGAGGGATCCCTAAGGATCCGCTTCCACTCGGTTGGCGGCTACGGGACGGTGGCGACTGGCAAGCTCCTCACCGACATCCTGTCGGGCCTGCTGTCGATGAACTCGAAGTCGGCGCCCAAGTACGGCTCCGAGAAGTCGGGGGCTGCGACCAACTACTACATCACGCTCTCCCCTGAGCCGGTGCTGCTGACGAACGCCGAACTCGAGGACGTCGATGTCGTCGTCGCGCCTGACCACCGGGCCTTTGCCCACACTAACCCGCTCAAGGGACTGGTGCGCGGCGGCACCTTCATCATGCAATCCGACGAGGCGCCGCTTGACGTGTGGAGCTCGCTGCCCGCCCACGCCCGCAAGACGATCCGCGAGCGGCAGATCCGCTTCCTGGTCGTCGACGCCTTCGCCGTGGCCAAGGCCCACGCTCCGACCCCTGAACTCCAGACGAGGATGATGGGCATCGCCTTCATCGGGGCCGTCATCGGCCATGTCGGGAGGATCAGCGCCGGTTCGACGCCCGAGGCGATTGACGCGCGGGTTCGCGACCAGATTGTCGCGAAGTTCGGCCGCAAGGGCGAGGCTGTCGTCGAGGGCAACATGGCGGTCATCCGCGACGGCATGAGCGCGACCCAGACGGTCGACTACAACGACGCGGCCTTTGTCGCCGTTGACTCCGAGCCGCCCGCGGCCCCGACCCACACGGCGGCCCTGTCAGCGGGGATGCTCGGGATCACCCGCCCTGCCGCCCCGACGGCCCTCTTCGACCGGGAGTACTACGAGGAGATCGTGGCCCGGCCCTTCCGCGAGGGCACCATCGGGGAGGCCCCGGTCCTGCCGGGTACGGGGTCCTTCATGCCACCGGCCTCCGGGGCTGCCAAGGACAAAGGCCTGTTCCGCCGCACCGCACCGATCTTCGATGCCGCCAAGTGCACGGCCTGCCTCGACTGCGCCTTCGTCTGCCCCGACGCGGCGATCCCAGTCACCGCCCACGAGATTGCCGATCTGCTGGCGGCCGCGATCGCCATCGTTCAAGCTCCGGCTGCGCAGGCGACGACCCTGCTGGGCAAGACGCACCAGTGGGCGGAGCGGATCCGCCAGCTCATGCGCCAAGATTCCCAGGCAGCAGACTTCCCCAAGCTTGCCCACCAGGCAGGCCAGGAGATGGCGGATGATCGGGCCGTCGCCCGGAACCTCGACGCGGTCTGCCAGGCCCTGGCCGCCTTCCCGGCCGCCCGGACCCGGCCGCTCTTCGACGCGGCGGAGAAGGCTGAGCCGGGGACCGGCGCCCTCTTCAGCGCTGTCGTTGACCCCTGGAAGTGCACGGGCTGTGCCCAGTGCGTCGAGGTCTGCGGACCCGGGGCTCTCAGCGCCGTTGACCAGGACAAGGACGTCTTTGACCTGCTCACGAGCCGTTTCGAGCGCCTCAGCGGTCTGCCTGGCACGCCAGCCCGCTTCACCAAGGGCGCGGCTGAGCCAGGTGGCGACCTCAAGCGGGTCCTGCTCGACCACCACTGCTACTACGCGATGGCTGGTGGCCACGGCGCCTGCCGCGGCTGCGGTGAGGTCACGACCTCCCGGCTGGTCTCCGCGATCTCCCGCGCCCAGGCGGACAAGCGTCGCGCCACCCACATCACCGAGCTGTCCTTCCTCACCGCGGCCCTGCGCACCAAGCTCGCGATGATCGGCGAGAAGGACCCCGCCCGCCGGGCACGCATCGAAGCAGCGGTCCACCAGCTCGACCGCAGCCTCTACTACTACGAGTCCGGCCCGACTGGGACTGGCCCCTCAGCCAACGTCATCGCGAACTCGACGGGCTGCTCGAGCGTCTACGGATCGACCCTGCCGTTCTCCTCCTTCAACGACCCGTGGGTCAACTCCCTGTTCCAGGACGCCCAACCGCTGGCCGTCGGCATCTACGAGGGCTTGTCTTCCAAGCTAGTCGACGAGGTCAAGGCCCTGCGCACAGCGAGCCTCGAACTGGAAGACGCCTACGACCCGGCCGTCCACGACACCGAGCTCGCCATCTTGTCCTGGCGGGACTTCACCGACGCCGAGCGGGCTCTGCTCCCCGCCATCCTCACGGTTTCCGGCGACGGAGCCGCCTACGACATCGGCTTCGGGGCGATGTCCCGGGCCCTGGCCTCCGGCACCCCCATCAAGGCGATTGTCCTGGACACGGGCTCCTACTCCAACACCGGCGGTCAGGCCTCGACCGCCTCCTATACCGGCCAGGACGCCGACCTCGCCCGCTACGGCAAGGCGCACACCGGCAAGCGCGAGACCCGCAAGGAGCTCGCACTCCTGGCCGCCTTCCACCCCGGCGTCTACTCCTGCGCCGTGTCCACCGCCCTCCACGGGCACTTCCTCACGACGGCCGCGCAGATGCTCGCTTACCACGACGGCGCCGCCCTCATGGTCGCCTACACGCCCTGCGGCACCGAGCAGGGCTGGGCGGAGGACCAGTCCAACGCCCGGGCGCAGCTCGCCGTCGAGACCCGCCTCCACCCCGTCTTCACCCACGACCCGCGCCGCGGACCCACCCTCGCCGAGCGCTTGGATCTCAGCGCCAATCCCGACCCGGATGAGCCCTGGACCACGGCCGCCTTGAAGTATGTGGACGATGACGGCGCGACCCAAATCCTGACCCGTCGCCTCACGCCCGCCGACCTCGCCGTGGGGGAGGGGCGCTTCGCCAAGCAGTTCCGCAAGCTCGCCGCCGACGCGGACGGGGTCCCCATTGACGAGTACGTCGAACTCGGTGAGGCGGCACGCGTCGGCAAGACTCCGTTCGTCTATTCGACCGACGCCAAGGGGCGCCTCCGCAAGGTCGCCTGCTCGGCTGACATCGTCTTCCTCGTCGAAGAGCGGCAGAACTACTGGCAGCTCCTGCGGTTCCTGGCCGGCCGCGACCAGGATGCCGGCCGGGCCGAAGCTCGCGCCGAGGCCGAGGCGCTGGCCTCACGGTACGCCGAGGCGGTTGCGGCCCGGGAGACCTCACTCGACGAGATCGCCGAGGCTATGGCCCGTCTGGCGACGTCCTCGGGGAAGGGGAGCCCGCCCGCTTTGCCCTCGCTGGGGGCACCGGCCGCGGCGAGCCAGGCGCCGCCATCGGGCGCTGCATCAGGCGGGGCAGCGGGCGCGGCATCAGGCGGGGGCGACAAGCCTGTCTGGCTCGACCCGGCGAACGAGCCGCGCTGCACGGACTGCGGCACCTGCTACCAGGAGCTGCCGATGGTCTTCACCAAGCAGACCCTCGTGGTTGACGGCGAGGCGAAGACCGTGGCCCACTTCAAGGAGGGCTCGACGGACGGGCTCGAGGTGACGCCCGAGCTCGCAGCCCGGATCGAGCGGGTCAAGTCGACCTGTGATGCGGAGATCATCCAATGACAACCACCACCGACCAGGCGCGACGCTGGCTCGGCGCGCGCGACCAACTGGACGCCGCCCTCGACGAGGTGGAAGAGCTCGAAGAGAGCCCAGGCGTAGCGACGTTCCAGTCGCAGATGGACCTCCTACAGCGGCGGCTGCTCACCGAGCCGCGGGCGTTCCGCGAGATGTTCATCGCCGATGGCATGGCGGCGATCGCCGAGGAGTTTGCCCAGGGCAACGAGCTGTCAGCCCAGTTCACGGGCGACCTGTGGGAGGTTCTGCTCGCGGGTGGTGACGCGGCGATCGTGCTCCAGCGGTTCTTGTGGGCGCTGCCCGTGGGCCGAAAGCGCATCTTCATTCGGGCGCTCGAGGCGCACCTGTCGCAGCGGTATCCGATGTTTGTCGGACTGGGTGCTGCCTGGCCGGCGGGCACCGCGATTGACCCCTACATTCGCGAGCCGGAAGACCGCAGTGAGGACTTCGAGCTCGTCAACAAGGGCTACCTCGGCTACCGGGACCTTGGATACTCCCTGCGTGAGGTCGAGCTGCTCGTCTGGCTCGAGGCGCTTCGGGACAAGCAGTGCGCAGAAAAGCCCTGTGAGCTGGGACTGTTCCTAGGTGCGCACGCCGCACCCAAGGGCGGCTGCCCCGTCAAGGTCCACATCCCTGAGATGTTCGATCTACTGGCCCAGGGTCGCTTTGACGAGGCGCTTGCCCAGCTGGAAGCGGTCAACCCCCTGCCCAACGTGACCGGCCGAGTCTGCCCGCAGGAGCTTCAGTGCCAGGGCGTGTGCATTCACAAGCGGCCGATGACGATCGGCCAGGTCGAGTGGTTCCTTCCCGAGTGGGACAAGGCAGCAAACCCGGGCGCTGCGGTTCAGCGCTACCAGGGTCGGCCCGATCCGTGGACGGTCGCGACCAAGCCTCCTGTGGCCATTGTCGGGTCGGGGCCCTCCGGTCTCATTGCCGCGTTCTTGCTGGCAGCTGACGGGTTCCCTGTCACGGTCTTCGAAGCTTTCCACGAGCTGGGCGGTGTGTTGCGATACGGCATCCCCGAGTTCCGGCTTCCCAACTCGCTGATTGACGATGTCGCGGAGAAGATCGAGGCCTTGGGCGGACGGTTTGTCCGCAACTTCGTGGTCGGCAAGACGGCGACCTTGCAGGAGCTGGTGGACGCCGGGTTCTGGAAGATCTTCGTGGGTTCGGGAGCGGGCTTGCCTCGCTTCATGAACGTTCCGGGCGAGCACCTGCTCAACGTCATGTCCGCCAACGAGTTCCTCACGCGCGTCAACCTCATGAAGGGCAACTCCCCGGATCACGAGACGCCCCTGCCGGAGATCCCCGGCAAGCAGGTGCTCGTGATCGGCGGCGGAAACACCGCGATGGATGCGGCGCGGACGGCTCGTCGACTCGGCGGACATGTCACGATCGTCTACCGGCGTACCCGCGCTGAGATGCCGGCCCGTGTCGAGGAGCTGGAACACGCCCTCGAAGAGGGCATTGATCTCGCGGTGTTGCGAGGTCCCACGGAGTTCCACGGCAATGAGTCGGGATTCGTAACGAGCGCCAGCGTCGACATCATGGAGCTCGGCGAGCCCGATGACTCCGGGCGGCGTCGGCCCATCGCAGCGGGTCGATCCGTCGAAATGTCGGCTGACCTGGTGATCATGGCCCTGGGCAACTCGGCCAACCCCATCATCAAGGACTCCGAGCCCCGGCTCACGACAACCCGGTGGGGGTCCATCGAACTGCGCGAGTCTGGTTCTCAGGAGACCAGCCTGGGAGGGGTCTTCACCGGAGGCGATGCTGCTCGCGGAGGGTCCACGGCCATCATGGCTGCGGGTGACGGCCAGTCGGCCGCACGCGAGATCAAAGCGAGCCTCAATGTCTCAGGTTCCCGAGTGGTGGCGATGGTCGATGGTGCCCGGGAGTACACGGACAAGGCCTCCTCGAGGGCCGCCATCGTGCGCAAACGTCACTTGAGTGAGGGGATCGAAGAGTTCGAGATCCACGCACCCGCGGTGGCGGCGGCGGCGAAGGCGGGCCAGTTTGTCCGCGTGCTCGCCACCGACGATGGCGAGCTGATTCCGCTGACTCTCGCGGATTGGGACGTGGAGGCAGGGACCGTGACGCTCGTGGTCCAGGCGATGGGGACGAGCTCGATTCTCATAAACAAGATGGAGGTGGGCGACGCCCTGACCGGGATCGCCGGACCTCTCGGAGTGCCCTCTGAGCTGCACCATTACCCGCCTGACTCGACGGTCGTGTTCACCGCCGGGGGGCTGGGACTGCCGCCGGTCTACCCGATCATGCGCGAGCACCTGCGCCTGGGCAACCACGTGACCCTGATCACAGGGTTCCGGTCCAAGGACCTGATGTTCTGGGATGGAGCCCAGGATCGGGTCGGGGAGCTCCAGGCGGAGTTCCGCGATCAGCTCGAGGTGATCTACGCGACCAACGATGGCACCTTCGGGGTCAAGGGGTTTGTCACCGCACCGCTGGAGGAGATGCTCCACGCCCAGCGTGCTGGGAGGGCAGCGCGGAAGATCGCCGAGGTCACGACGATCGGGCCGCCGCTCATGATGCGCGCCGTCTCGGATCTGACCAAGCGGTTCGGCGTTCGGTGCATCGCCTCTCTCAACTCGATCATGGTCGACGCGACCGGAATGTGCGGAGCCTGCATGGTCCCCATCACCCAGGGCGACCGTCTCATCCGCAAGCACGCCTGCATCGACGGACCCGAGATTGACGCCCACACGATCGACTGGGACAAGTTCCTCCCCCGCTTCAACCTCTTCAAGAAGCAAGAAGCCGCCTCCCGCGCCCGCCACAATCTGTAGCCCCCAGCTTCGAGCCGCTCCCCGAGTCCGTGGTGCGGAGAGGTACCAGGTGGTACCATCGGGGTCATGGCGATGAATCTTCGGCTGGATCCGAGTCTCGAGGAGGCACTAGGTCGTGAGGCGGCGCGTTCTGGGCGGTCCAAGACCGCGATCATCAGCCAGGCGCTGACCGACGCGCTGGACAAGGCTGATCCCGACCACCCCGCGGAGCAGCAGCCGCTGGTGCCGTATGCCCCCTATCGGATGGTGTATCCGCGCCTTGAGCTTCCCGAAGGGGTGACGAGCGCCGACTTGATCAACGAGCAGCGGGAAGAGCGGCTGTGGTGAGCGTTTTCTACTGTGACTCCAGTGCCCTTCTCAAGCGGACCCTCAGCGAGCCGGAGTCCATTCGATTCGTTGATGCCATGGACCTGTGGCTCGACTTGGGCCACGTGTTCGTCACATCTGTCTTGACCGTCGCCGAATGTGAGCGGGCGCTGCGGGCTCGCAGGGCCAGGAGCGGCAGTCAACTCGTCGACGTCGTGGCCATCGATGAGGCGATGACTGAGGCGCTGTCGGGAGTCGCGATCCTCGACATCACACGCCCCATCATCCATCTTGCCGGAAAGCTCGGTCCCCAGCAGCTGCGCACTCTCGACGCCATCCACCTCGCGACAGCGCACCACCACCAGGTTCAAGCCATGGTCACCTATGGCGACCGCCTCGCGTTATCCAGCGAGTTTATCGGAATCCCCGCCCTCAGACCGTAGCCCGCTCGTCTTCCGGTCGGAGGCGGTGAGGACCACGCGAAGACCCATGACGATCAGGCCTAGCATGGCGGCGGCGATGTAGCCGGCGGGGGCCCCGTGGCCGTCAATGGCCATGCCGACAATGGGGGCTGCTCCCGCGCCGCCGAGCTGGAGCATGGTGCCGTGCCAGCCGTTGATCTCGCCACGGCGGTCGTCGGGCACCGCGCGGATGAGGGCGGTGTTGAGGGTTGAGAAGGTGGGGGCACAGAAAAGCCCTGCGATCAGGACGGCAATGCACAGCCACAGGACGTTCTGGGGAAGGGCGCAAAGAGCCGTCGTGATCACCAGGGTCCCCAGGAGCGGCATCAACGGGGCTTGCCGAGGCAGGGCGCCGTAGACGAACCCGCCGATCATGGACCCCAGCGCCCACAGGGCCATGACCAGGCCCAGGGAACTCGCGGTGTCCCACTCGCGCACCGAGGCGATGATCCCGAGGTCCATGCCCGTGAGGGTGAAGGTCGTCGCGATGGAGCAGGCGAGAAGGGAGACGACGCGGCGGGTGAGGATGGAGCGTCGGGGAGTGCCGTCATCGTGCGCATCATCTACGGTGTCGGGGCGCATGGGGGGGTTGACCAGGAGAATCAGCACACCGGCGCAGGCCCAGGAGACGCCGGTGATGACCATTGCCCGAGGCGAGCCCACCGCGCCCACGAGCCACGTAGCAAGGACCGGCGCGATGACAAAGGTGAGCTCGGTGAAGACCGCGTCGAGCGCGAAGGCCGTCGGGAGGGTGTCGGGCTTGACCATCGCGGCCATGGCTTGGCGGATCACGGGGAAGATTTGGATCGTGAAGAAGCCCAGCGGGAAGCAGGCGACGCACAGCACACCGTAGGACATGAGGGGTGCCGTGCACCATCCGGCGAGCGTCACGAGGATCGTCGGCGCCAACGCCCGGCGCATCCCCTTGCGGTCCACGACGCGCCCGCGCCACGGCGAGCCGAACGCGAGGCCCACGAGGTAGATCGCCGTGGCCACGCCGGCCCGCGTGTAGTCGTTGGGGTACAGCGTCGTCACGATGTGGAGCGTGAGGATCATCCCAGCCGCCGCGTGAGGAATGCGCGCGAAGACCGCGACGATGGTCAGACGCGTGACTCCAGGCGCGCGCAAGACCGCAGAATAAGCGGAGAAGGACATAGCCCGGCAAGCTTACGCCAGGTCACGCCGGGCAAGCTACGCGAGCAGCCCCTGGGTCCCCGCTTGGGCGGCGGTCAGCCGAACGGCGACGTTTTCCCAGTTCACGATGTTCCAGAACGCCTTGACGTAGTCGGCCTTGACGTTGAGGTAGTCGAGGTAGAAGGCGTGTTCCCACATGTCGAGCAGGAGAATCGGGACGGCGGCGGAGGGCAGGTTCGACTGGTGGTCGTAGACCTGCTCGATGATGAGTCGGCGGCCCAGCGGCTCCCAGGCGAGCATGGCCCAGCCGGAGCCTTGGATGCCGAGCGCGACAGCGCTGAAGTGGGCGCGCAGGGCCTGCGCTGACCCGAAGGTGCCCGCGATCTCGTCGCCGAGTGCTCCGGCGGGGTCGCCGCCTCCCTCGGGTGAGAGGTTGGTCCAGAAGATCGTGTGGTTGACATGCCCCGCGAGGTTGAAGGCGAGGTTCTTCTGCAGCATGTTGACAGTCGCGTAGGTTCCCGCCGCCTCGGCCTCTGCGAGTTGGGCGAGGGCTTGGTTGGCGCCGGCGACATAGGCGGCGTGGTGCTTGTCGTGGTGGAGCTCCATGATTCGGCCGGAGATATGCGGCTCCAGTGCCGAATAGTCATAGGGCAGGTCAGGAAGGGTGTAAGTGGTCATGCGATCCCCCCAGGGTCTGGTCGCGGGCTGTGCGCACCGCTCGCTCATCGTAGTGGTTATTGCGCGCGTGATGCGCCGAGCTTCCGCACGCTATCCACAGTAAGCGCTGGCGGAGTCGCATTCGGGGGGCGGGTCGGGGGAGAGTGGGGGAGTGCTGAGAGCCTGGGCCTCCGACCTCGCCGACTTTGTCATGCCTCTCCACTGCGCCGGCTGCGCTGCCAGGGGCCAGGCGCTGTGCCCCACCTGCGCCGCGCTCTTCCGCGCGCCCGTGTGGCGGGCTGAGGCTGGGGCTGCGCGCCTTTGCCCGGCCGATGGCGGACCACCCCTTCCCGTCTGGTCGGTCGCCCAGTACACCGGATCGGTTCGCGAGGCCATCACCGCGTGGAAGCGTGCCGGGAGAGCCGAGCTGACCCGGCCCTTTGCCGAGGCCATGGCGCGGATTGGCCAGCACCTTGCCCCGCTCGCCGCCCCCTGGTCGCCGGACCTGGCGCTTGTCCCCATCCCCTCGCGCGCCACGTCGCGCCTCAAGCGAGGCGGTCTCCTCACCCTCGACCTGGCGTCCGGTCTAGCGCAAGGCATGGACGATGCCGGGGTCCCGACTCCCGTACGCCAGCTGCTGGCTCGCGCTCCGGGCAGTCGCGACCAAGTGGGGCTGGGTTCGCGCGCGCGGGCCACCAACCGCGTTGATTCCACGACCATCCGGCGAGGGGGTGGGCCTCTGCCTGCTGCCGTGATCCTCACCGACGACATTGTCACGACAGGGGCGAGCCTCCTCGACGCAGAACGCGTCCTGACCCGCGCCGGAGTCCTCGTCTTGGGGGCTGCCATCCTCGCGGCGACCCCGCCGAATCCCGGGGCGGGGGTCCGTGGACTGTGATGGGGTCGATTCTTGCCCCACGGGGGTGCCGAATCGATTAACCTGGGAGGTGCAATCTGAATCTGCCTGGGGGGACCTGATATGGACATCATCGTTTCTGGCCGCCGCACCGACGTACCTGATCGCTTCCGAAGCCACGTAGAGTCCAAGCTCTCCAAGCTTGCCCAGATCGACTCGCGGATTCTGAGCGTTGACGTCGAAGTCAGCCGCGAATCCAACCCGCGTCTGTCCGAGACCGCGGAGCGCGTGGAGATCACTGCGCGCGGAAAGGGACCGATCCTGCGCTCCGAAGCTGGGGCATCGGACCGGTACGCCGCCCTTGACCTGGCCATCTCCAAGCTCACCGAGCGGGCCCGGCGCGCAGCAGACCGTCGCAAGACCCGTCATCGTGCGGCACGGCGTGCCCTGGTTCACGTCGAGGCGGACGTTTGGGAGCCGCCTCCCGCAGCGCTCGCTGTTTCCGGGGAGCACGGGGAGCACGGGGAGCACGGGGAGCACGGGGAGCCAGAGGAGTTCGACGACGTCTCGGTGACGCCCGTTGGCGAGGTGTCGCTGGGCGACTCGCCGGTCGTGATCCGCGAGAAGATCCACGTGGCCGCGCCGCTGAGCGTCGAGGAGGCGATTGACGAGATGGAGATGGTGGGCCACCCCTTCTTCCTCTTCGTCGACTCGGTGAGTGGCCTGCCGTCTGTCCTCTACCACCGCCACGGCTGGACCTACGGAGTCATCCGCCTCCAAACCAAGGCTCCCTAAGGGGCGTTGTCGGAGGGGCTGACCCACCAATGCCCGCCCACCTGGCTACGATGGTGGGGAATCCCACGCGGCCTTCACATCGCGATTGGCCGCACCCTGCACCAAGGAGGCCCCTGTGAGTGCCCTCGACAAGATCCTGAGAATGGGCGAAGGTCGGACCGTTCGCAAGCTTGAGGCCATGGCAGCCCAGGTCACAGCCCTGGAGCCGGCGTTTGAGAAGATGAGCGACGCCGAGCTGCGGGACCAGACTCCGCATTTCAAGGAGAGGCTCGCCCAGGGGGAGACCTTGGACGACATCCTGCCTGAGGCCTTCGCCGTGGTGCGGGAGGCGAGCAAGCGGACGCTGGGGCAGCGGCACTTCGACGTCCAGATGATGGGGGGCGCGGCCCTGCACCTCGGCAACATCGCTGAGATGAAGACCGGCGAGGGCAAGACGCTCGTCGCCACGCTGCCGTCTTACTTGAATGCGCTGACAGGCAAGGGCGTACATGTCGTGACGGTTAACGACTACCTCGCGAAGTACCAGTCGGAGCTCATGGGTCGCGTCTACCGGTTCCTTGGGCTCAAGGTCGGCTGCATCCTCGTGGGACAGACCCCGGACCAGCGGCGAGTCGAATACGCCGCCGACATCACCTACGGCACGAACAACGAGTTCGGCTTCGACTACCTGCGCGACAACATGGCGTGGGAGGAGAGGGAACTGGTCCAGCGCGGCCACAACTACGCGATCGTCGATGAGGTCGACTCGATTCTCGTCGATGAGGCGAGGACGCCGCTCATCATCTCCGGGCCGTCATCGGGCGACGCCAACCGGTGGTACACCGAGTTCGCTGGGGTTGCGCGCCGACTCAAGCGTGACCAGGACTACGAGGTCGACGAGAAGAAGCACACGATCGGCGTCCTCGAACCGGGAATCGAAGCGGTCGAGGACTACCTCGGGATCGACAACCTCTACGAGTCGCTCAACACCCCACTCATCGGCTTCCTCAACAACGCGGTGCGCGCCAAGGAGCTGTTCAAGCGCGACAAGGACTATGTCGTCATGGACGGCGAGGTGCTGATCGTCGACGAGCACACGGGCCGTGTTCTGCCCGGCCGGCGCTACAACGAGGGCATGCACCAGGCGATCGAGGCCAAGGAAGGCGTCGAGATCAAGTCAGAGAACCAGACGCTGGCGACGATCACCCTCCAGAACTACTTCCGCCTCTACAGCAAGCTGTGCGGCATGACAGGAACGGCGGCCACCGAAGCGGCCGAGTTCATGTCGACCTACAAGATCGGCGTGGTCCCCATCCCCACGAACATGCCAATGATCCGCGCCGACCACTCTGACCTGGTCTACAAGACCGAGGACGCGAAGTTCGACGCCGTCGTTGAGGATCTTGTCCAACGCCACCGAGTGGGCCAGCCCGTGCTGGTCGGCACCGTCTCGGTCGAGAAGTCCGAGCACCTCTCCAAGCTGCTGCGCAAGAAGGGCGTGCCTCACGAGGTCCTCAACGCCAAGCATCACCAGCGTGAGGCCGCGATCGTCGCGATGGCCGGCTGCAAGGGCGCGGTCACGGTCTCGACGAACATGGCCGGCCGTGGCACCGACATCATGCTCGGCGGCAACGTCGAGTTCATGGCAGGCCGCGACCTCGCCGACCAGGGCTACGACGCCGAGGAAGAGCCCGAAGCCTACGAGGCCGCCTGGCCGGAAGCGTTGGCCAAGGCACGGCAGGCCGCCGCTGAGGGCCACGATGAGGTCGTGGGCATGGGTGGCCTCTACGTCCTGGGTACCGAGCGCCACGAGTCGCGCCGGATCGACAACCAGCTCCGCGGCCGCTCGGGCCGCCAGGGTGACCCGGGGGAGTCGCGCTTCTACCTCTCCCTCCAAGACGACCTCATGCGAAGGTTCAACAGTGCGTTGACCGAGCGCGTCATGGATTCCATCAACTACCCCGATGACGTCCCGCTGGAATCCAAGATGGTTTCCCGGGGCATCGCCTCAGCCCAGTCGCAGGTCGAAGCCCAAAACTTCGAGATCCGCAAGAACGTCCTGAAGTATGACGACGTCATGTCCCGCCAGCGCACCGTTGTCTATGACGAGCGCCGCCGCATCCTCAAGGGCGAAGACCTCCAAGAGCAGATCCAGGCGTTCCTCACCGATGTCGTCACCTCGATAATCGACGGCTCCACGATAGGCGCGGCCGAGGAGTGGGACCTCCCAGGCATGTGGACCCAGCTGAAGTCCGTCTTCCCCGTCTCCATCACCCCCGAGGAGGTGGTGGGCGAGGCCGGCTCGGTCCACCTGGTCACCCGCGACATGCTCAAGCACGAGCTCCTTGCCGACATCGACCTCGCCTATTCAGGCCGCGAGGAGAAGGTCGGCGAGGACATCCTCCGCCAGCTGGAGCGCCGCGTGCTCCTCTCGGTCCTGGACCGCAAGTGGCGCGAGCACCTCTACGAGATGGACTACCTCAAGGAGGGCATTGGCCTGCGGGCGATGGCCCAGCGCGACCCGCTCGTCGAGTACCAGCGTGAGGGCTATGGCCTGTTCCAGTCCATGAATGAGGGCATCAAGGAAGAGACCGTCGGCTTCCTCTTCAACATCCAAGTCACCGTAGAGGACGATGACGACGATGACGATGATGAGGACGATGACGTCACGGTAGAAGACGCCGAAGAGGACGACTTCGCGATCACCTTGCGTCAAAGGGTCGCGCCGCGCGCCCCCGCGCCCGCCCAGCCGGCTCAAGTGGTGACCCAGAAGCTCGCCAAGGCCACAGCAAAGGCGGCCGAGGAGCAGGCCAAGGCGTCGAAGAAGGGCAAGGGTGGGAAGGGTGGTAAGGGAGGTAAGGGGTCTGTGGGGGCCGGGTCCGGGGCCGGGTCCGGGTCCGGGTCCGGGTCCGAGGTGCCTCAGTCTGACAAGGCGCCCAGTGGCGACAGGGTGCCCAAGGCCGACAAGCCGGCGATCCCAGCCGCCGCCGCGATCAAGCAGGCCAAGCCCGCAACCCGCAGGCTCGACGAGTCCAAGCTAGGGGGCGGACCCCGCGTCACCCCCCTGTCCTACTCAGCAGGCGACGGATCGGGGTCCCAGGTCACGACCACAGCAGGCGCAGCCTTCGGAGCGTCCCGCTCCCAGACCGCCTCCAGCACCCCCGCCGCCGGAACCCCCGGTGACCCCTTCCCCGGCACAGCCCGCAACGCCCAATGCCCCTGCGGCTCCGGCAAAAAGTACAAACTCTGCCACGCCAAGGGTTCCTAGGTCTGTCGCGAGGCGCCGCCAGCGCTGCCTCCCGCCCCGTCATCCGGCGCTCCATTCCCAGCGCTCTGGTGGGGGAGTAGTGCCCGTGGTGGGGTTGCCTCGGGGCTGTCAGAATCCTTGTCGTGAGCGAACTTGTGGGCTGCCCTCGGTGCGGTGCTGCGATTCGCGTGGGGTCGGTGTACTGCTCGCATTGCGGTGGGGGGGTTGAGCGGCGGCCGGATGCGTTGCCCAGGGCACCGGTTAGGGTGGCGGGGCTTCCCACCAGTGCTCCTCCTCCGGCGGTTGCGGGCGGGGTAGCGGCTCCACCGATACGGCTTGCGCATGTCGGTCCTGGGATGCGGCTCGCGGCGACGGGGTTGGACTATTTGGTTTTCGCGCTCGCTTGCGCCGTGGTGATGACGGTGGCAGGAGTGGTGTGCGCCAGGGGGCTGAACCCTGTTGATCTGCTGCGCGCTGGGATGAGCGAGGCGTTGGTAATCCTCGCTGAGGCCAGACCTTATTCGATCATCGTCGTGGGGCTGGTGATCCTGACTCTGCTTGCGGTCTGCTGGCCGGTGGCCGCGCGGGGAGTGACCCCTGGTCGCGCGGCTTTGGGGGTCCGACTGGTCAACGCCGAGACCGGCGCGCCACCAGGACCCAAGGCGATTGCGCGACGGGCACTGCTGGCGGCCCCGGGTCAGGCCCTGTTCCTGGTGATGCTGCTCACCTACCTCATCATCCCCTGCTCCGCGACGGAGAGCATTCTGCGGCGCGGGACCCCCCTGGTGGTGACGCTAATGCTGACGGTCCTTGTCACGGCCCACCTGTCGATCCACAAGGATCCCGACGACAGGACCTGGTTCGACCGACGCACCGGCCTTGCCATCGTGGTACCCCAGCCGTGTAGCCGCCCGGTCGCAGATGGGAGCCAAAGGAAAAGGTAGCCCGCCAGGCTAGTAGATCACCGTCACCCCGGGAGCGGACTCGATCCGTTCGTCGGCGGTCACGAGGGGGGCTTGCTCGAGGATTGACTGCGCCACCAGCATCCGATCGAACGGATCGCGGTGGTCCCAACTGAGCGACCCTCCGAGGCTCGCGTGGGTCATAGTGAGGGAAAGGGGGTTGGCCCGCAGGTCTTCGAGGACCTTGCGCATGTCCGCAAGAAGAGGCTCGGCCTCGGGGAGCTTGCCGAGCCGGGCCTTTGTCGCGAGTTCCCAGACCGACACCGCGGAGACAAGGATGGTCACGTCCTCCTGGGCGAGCAGCCTGACCGCCGTCTTGCTGAGCTTTTCGGGCTCCCGGACCAGCCAAAGCAGCACGTGGGTATCGAGCAGGACTCTCATCTGCCTACATCTCCCATGCCCGCAGTTCTTCCTCATCGAGCGGCATCATTGCCTCGTCCGAGACCTTGCCCGGGATCGTGCCAAAGCGGCGCTGACCAGTAGGGCTGGTGGGAACGAGGCGAACAACCGGGCTGCCCGCGCGCGCAATGACCACGTCATCGCCAGCCTGCGCTCTTGCCACGAGGCGCGAGAGGTTCGCTTTGGCGTCCTGGATGTTCATTTGAACGGTCATTCGGCAAGTCTAACAGACCAGGTCTGCTGGTCCAACTGTCGTCGCCCGTGCCCGCGCTCCGGCAGTCGGAAGTCAGCGCCCTAGGTGCTTGTTAGACCTTGATAGACCTGTTAGACCTTGATAGACCTGTTAGACCTTGATAGACCTGTTAGACCTTGATAGACCTGATAGACCTTGATAGACCTGATAGACCTTGATAGACCGACGCGCATCGGGCCCGCGCTATTCGAGGGCCCGGGCTGCTGTGTCGACTAGCCGGGTGGCGTCATCGTCGGTGTTGTAGACGTTGGTGGAGAAGCGGAGGACGCAGGCGCCGGTGGGATCGGGGCCGGTCCAGGCTCGGACGTTGGCGGCGGTGAGGGTGTCGCGGAGGGTTTGGGGGGTGATGCCGGGCACCAGGAAGGAGCGGAGTCTTGGGGGAGCAAGCGAAGGCTCGACCGTGGGGATGAGGCCGATGGCGAGAAGTGCGCCAGATAGCCGCTCCGCCAGGGCCTCGGCAGCGGCGATGTGGCCCTCGCGAGCAAAGGCGTCAAGGAGTTGGAAGCCTCCGGGAACCGTGAGGCGCGCCGTGGGGTTCCAGGTACCCGGCCAGGAGAACCTCTCGAGAAGTGTGGGGGCGTCCCAGGTGATCCCCACGATCGGCGGCTTGACGGCGTCGGCGAGGTCGTCGCGCACCCAGAGGAATCCGGCGGATCGAGGGATCGGCAGCCACTTGTGCAACGACCCGAACGCGGCGGCCGGTGCCACGGAGTCGAGGGCGGAATCCATGTGTCCCACCACGTGCGCCGCATCCACGATGAGATCAATCCCCTTGCGACGACAGATGTCAGAGATCTCCGGCAACGGCATCGCGATGGCGCCGGTCGAGCTGATGGCGCTGGTCAGGAAGACTTTCACGGTCGGGTCAAGCGATGAGACAGCGTTGAGAATGGCCTCCCGCGTGGTCGGCAGCCTCAACGGCAGTAGGTGAAGGCGCGCGCCTTGGCGGGCAGCGTGGACCTGCCAGCAGCGGATCACCGATGAGTACTCCGAGTCGAACATTGCGACGCTGCAGCCTGCCTCCAGATCCCAAGACCGTGCGAGAGCGTTGTTGGCTTCGGTGGAATTCTCGACAACGGCCAGCTCACCGCCCGACAGCGCGAGGCGGGGCCGAATCGCCTCGGCGACAGGACGCAGCGAATCGAGGAGTCCTGCATCGAGGCCGAGGGCGGTGTCTCGCTCAATGCCCGCCCTGATCGCCTCGGCGGCAGACAGCATCTCGGTGGCAGGAGCGCCAAAGGAGGCGTGGTTGAGATACGCGATGGTCGCGTCGAGCGGGAAGAGGTCAAGAAGAGAGTTGCTCATGTCTGTTCCTTCGAGAGTAGAGCCGGGGCCACGGGTCATGTCCAGAGTCGTTCGACGGGCAGGACGTGGATTCGGTCTTCGGCTGCGTATCCGACAGGGCCGAGGTGGAATGCGATGCCCGCGATAAAGGAGGAGCCGAGCCGCTCTCGCAGTGCCCGCAGTGGGTCGAGCTGCTTTCCTGTCACGTGGTCGCCTGTCTTAACCTCGATGGCGACCACGGCGCCGTCGTGACGCTCCAGGACGAGGTCGACCTCGAGACCGTCCTTTGTGCGCCAATACCCGGCGGCGACCGGCGCGTCCATCCACGTCGTCTGCCGGATCGCCTCCTGGATCACGAACGACTCCAGCAAGTGACCGAACTCCGTCAAAGCTGCAGGGTCGCGTCTCTTCATCTTCTCCGCACTGAGCCTGAGTAGGTAGGCGCCGATTCCCGAGTCGACCACGTGGACCTTGGGAGCGTCGATGGTGCGCGACAGGACGGTCACGCCCCACGCGGGCAGGCGCTTGATGAGGAACAAGGACTCCAGCAACGTGATGTAGTCCGAGGTCGTTCCCCAGGACAACTTGACATCGGCGGCAACCTTGGTGGTGTTGAGAACGCTGCCGGTCTGGCCAACTGTGCGGGCTAGCACGCCTCGAAGGCTTCCCGACCGGCCAATCCGACGCAGCGCTTCGGCATCACGCTCGATGGACTGGCGAACGTGGGCCTCGAACCAGCGAATTCGTGCGCCCTGCGAATCTCGGACGAGAGCTAGAGGCATTCCCCCGTGCATCACTCGCTGAATGTAGTCGTCCCGCGTCGCGGCAGCCGGCGTCGTCGCATGGGGCACGTCGCCCTCGAAAGCTCTGGCAACGAATCTGTTCTCAATGCCATCGATCTCGGCCTGCGTGAACGGCATGATCTGCAAGCGCTGGAGACGACCGGTCAGAGCCTGGGTACCTGAGGGCAGCGAATCGAAGCTTGTTGACCCGGCCAGTACAAACAGGCCCGGCGAGGTTGACCGGTTGAGCCTGACCTTGATCGAATCCAGCAGGGCCGGCACGCGCTGATACTCGTCAATCAGCACCGGTCCGTCGTCCTCGATCACTGCCGAGGGACTCTCGTCAGCGAGTTGCCGAAAGGCCAGCTGGTCAAGGTCGATCACAGGCCTGGCAATCTCAGCCGCCAAGTCAGCCAGCAACGTGGACTTCCCCACGCCTCGCGGCCCCTCGAGCAGCAAGACAGGGGCCTCGGATAGCCGAGCTCTAACCACAGGCGCGATACGCCGCTTGATGAGTGAATCCACCGCTTCAGCCTAGCTCAAACTGTGGACTGGCCGCCGCACAATCTGAGGATCAGCCGGGCTCGTTTTTGAGAATCAGCCGCCCCACTTTCTGAGGATCAGCCGCCCGCGAACCTGCGAGTAGACCCCCGCGAACCTGCGAGTAGGCCCCCGCAAACCCGCGACCCAGGGTCCGCGAAACTGCGAGTCAACCCTCGCGAATCTGCGAGTTTTGTGGCATGCTGGTCCCGTGGCCAGAACCCTCTACCCCCGTTTCGCCCTCCGCGCGGTCAACGAAGCCCTAGCTGATACGCCCGTCGTCGTGCTTCAGGGAGCGCGCCAAGTCGGCAAGAGCACACTCGCCCACCAACTCGCCAAGGAGCGCAACGCCACCCTCCTTACGTTGGACGATGAGCTGACCCTGCGTGCGGCCCGCGAGGATCCCGTGGCCCTGGTCAACAGCGCCCCCGAGGGAACCCTCATCATCGACGAAGCCCAGCGCGCACCCCAACTCATCCTGCCCCTCAAAGCCAACGTCGATGCCAACCGCCGTCCCGGCCGGTTCCTCCTGACAGGCTCAGCAGACCTGCTCAGGGTCAAAGGCGTCGGCGATTCCCTGGCGGGCCGGGCCGAGACCGTCGAGATGCTGCCGCTCAGCCAGGGTGAACTGGCACGACGCACCGTCCCTGAGGACTTCATCACCTGGCTCCTTTCCGGCAAACACTTCCGCGAATTCAGCCCTCTCAACCCGGAGGCGGTGATCCGAGGGGGTTATCCCGAAGCAGTCCAGCGCTCGGGCCGCCGGGCGCAGGCGTGGTTCGAGTCCGTCATCGTCCGCTTGAGTGATCACGACGCTCCGGAGCTCTCGCAGGGGAGCTACGCCGAGCACCTGCGGGGTTTGCTTGCGCTCATCGCGGCGCAGGGGCCCGCCGAGCTGGTCAAGGCGAGGATCGCCCGGGACCTGGGGGCCGCCGAGTCGAGCGTGGCCGCCTACCTCCGGCTGGCGCGGACCATGCGCCTGACGGTCGAGATTCCGGCGTGGAGCCGGGCGCCGCGCGCGCGGGTGACGCGTCGGCCCAAGGTGTGCCTAACCGACACGGGGTTGGGCGCGGCCCTCTCCAGCTTCACTGTGCCTCAGGCGGTCTCCCCGGGAGGGCGCGAGTACTTAGGGGCCCTGGTCGAGCAGCTGGTCACCCTCGAGCTAGCCAAACAGCAGGCGTGGACCTCCACGTTCTTCCGCCTTCACCACTACCGCGACCGTGATGGCCTGGAGGTGGACCTCGTCGCTGAGACGTACGATGGCGCGCTGGTCGCCATCGAGGTCAAGTCCACCCAGACGATCACCGACCGCCTGTGGAGGAACCTGTTCAAGTTCAAGGAACGGTTCCCAGAGCGCAACGTGACAGGAGTCCTCCTTTACTCGGGGGACACGGCCGCCACGCTGCACGGATGGCTGCACGTCCTGCCGATCACGTCGATGTGGGAGCACTGATTCGCCCCATTCGTGGGGGCCGGGTCTGCCGCCATGGCAGTGGACCGGGCTCGCCCCCTGGGTGCTGTCACCTGGATCGATAGATGTCCGCGCGGTGGCCCAGATACGTCACTTCGACCGTGCGTGCCTGCTCGTCAACCTGGTAGATCACCCGGTAGGCTCCCCGCCGGGCGCTGAAGAATCCGTCGAACGGCTCTGTCAAGGGCTTGCCCAGTCGCCGCGGTGCGTCACAGATCACGGTGTTCATGAACTCGAACAGAGCGAAGGCCGCCGACGGTTTCAGCCTGTTCTCCAGCGCCCGAGCTGCCGAAGGGGCCAGCATCAGCCTGTAGCGCTCATTCATCGGCACGATCTCGCAGCGCCTGCATCCGGTCTTCGAGCTCCTGGCCGGTTATTCCAAGTCCGGCTCGCAGCTCGGATGTTCCCTGAATGAGGTCTGCCACGACCTCTGAGTTGGAGAGGATGTCGAGAGTCTCCAGCAGCGAGTCATAGTCGTCCTGACTGAGCAGGACCGCTGCGGGACGTCCGTTGCGGCTGATTTGGAAGCGTTCGTTGAAGACCAGGGCATCGTTGACCAGGCGCGACAACTGGTCGCGCGCCTCGGCGACCGGAAGGACCGTCAAACTCATGGCGGCAATTGTAGCCAAGTTCGCGACCCGAGGCCAGGTCTCGCGTCAGCACTTCTGTAGCGCGGGTTGGGGGTCTCCGGGAGTGTCTTGGACGATGGCGCAACGCGCCTCTCGCTTTCAACCTCGCGACGCTTGATGTCAGAGTCGCGCCAGGCCTACCGAAACAGATCGAGGACGTCGTGGTAGGCGCGATCAAGCTCGGTCAGCTCGCTGGCGGTAAGCCGTCCGGCGAAGTCACCGAGTCTCTGTGTGTCAATGGCACGGGTCTGTTCAGGAAGGATGCGGGTTTCGGTGCCGTTCACATCGATGACCGGTCGAAAGGACGCGGGAGCGGCGCTCCGGGATGTTGGCGCGACCAGCACAGTTGACAGGAGAAGGTCATCGGACTGAACGACGACTCCGTATCGAGGACCTCGCTGCTCGTGTCCCCGAGCGTCGTGCCTGGTAGGGAGTCGGAAGAGATCACCACGCACTGAGTGCCTCCATGTCTTCCATGACGGCGCGCATCTCCTGCACGTCCGCAGGGTTTTCTCGCAATGCCTTGGCCTCTGCCCGCAGCGCGGCCCGACGAAGCGCGCGCTCGGTCTCAACCAGGGAGTAGCGGACAATCGAGGTGAATGAGTTGTCGCCGAGTTCCCCACCCAAGTACTCCAAGGCCCGTTCGGTCTCAGCATCGGTACGAAAAGTCTTGACTGCCATACAGTCGAGCATACAGCCTGTGTGGCCCTGCTGTGGTGGTGGGACTGTGGGCTTCTGGGTCCGTACCGTGTGGATATCAGGCCTCGGTTGCGGACTCTTGCTCAGCGTTCGCAGGTCGGGATACGTTCGCTCCGCTCATGGTCAGAGCCGAGGGTGGGACGGTGAACTCCTGGCCCACGACCGTGCGGATGGTGATGATTCCGGTGGCGAGGTCGCGGTCGTACTTCCACTTTCCGTCGGTCTTGAGCTGGTGATGATGACGGCACAAAGGAACCAGGTTCATGACGCGTGTTTGCTGGTCAGCGGGCTTTTCTGGGTCGTACGGGACGACGTGGTCTAGGTCGCACATCATGGCAGGCTGCTGACACGACGGAACGATGCAATTCTGGTCACGCACGGCCACCAAGTCACGGATCCGCTGGGAAGCACTGTAGGAGTTCGACGCCAACGTCTTCGACGGCCACAAGCTCGAGTCGGGGCCACCCTGCGAACCAGCGGTGCCATCTCCGAACAGGTCCCCCTGAGTTGGGCCCCGCTCCGAAGATAGACCTCCACCCGGCGGACCATTTCCACCCGACGAGCCACCTTCACCTCGCCCTCCGCCTTCACCCGGCGGACCATTTCCACCCGACGAGCCACCTTCACCTGGCCCTCCGCCTTCACCCGGCGGACCATTTCCACCCGACGGACCACCGCTGTCTGGCAGAACACCTCCACCCGGTGACCCACTTTCGCCCGGCGGCCCGGCGGTGGCTTTCGGTGTCACCGGCGGGAGGATGTCAGCGGCGGGTGCGAATGCTCTTCCCAGGTCGATCAGTTCCTTGAATGTTGGGTCCATGACCATCAACCGCCATGGAGCGCTGCGTGCCATTCGACGTGAGGCTTCCACCCCCAGGGGGCCTTCGCCTAGGACGAGGCCGGGGTTGTTGGAGAGCCCGACCAGAGTCTTGAGGTCAATCGACACCAGCATCTGCGGTCCCGGACCGAAGCCTCCACCGCGCCGAGGCCGCGAAGTCTTCGCCTCACCAGACGCCTCCGAGTCGTCCCTCGACTCAACGCTGCCCAACGACTCTTCGTCGCCACTCGGCTCGGCGCAACCCGAGCCCTCCGCATCCGCCGGGCCGTCCCCGCCTTGTCCCCGTTCCAACGCTTCGCGTTCTTCAATCAGGCGCGGCAGACCTCGCTGCCCGGCAAGCAACAGCTCCGCAGCCACATCAAACCGTGCCTGACCCGGCTTTTTGCCCCCTGGCGGTCGGTGCCCGCCAGCCCGTGTCACGATCGAATCGTGGATCTGGCGGACCTCTTCAAAGGAACCCACCAGGCGCAGCGCACCCACCGTCTGTTCAGGAGTCTCCATGGACACATACCGGCCCTCGACCGCTCGTACGTGAGCACGATCCGGAGCCTTGGGATCAATCGTGGAGACCTTCATTGCCATCACACGGCTCATCTGACGACGGTTCACCTGCCCCGTCTCCGCAGCGCGCACACCCTCCTCCACCAGCTCGTCGAGCGCCTGGGAGAAGCCGCGACCGGACAACAACACCTCGCCACTCCCGGCCTCCTCGGCGCCCCCCAAACCCGCGTTCACATCTTCAGCACCGTCACCACCAGCACCCTCACCGTCCTGACCTTGACCGCCCGCCCCCGCAGCTCCGTCCAACTCAGCATCGACCGCCTCCGCGGCCGCAGCCTCGGCTTCCCGTCGGGCATGGTCGTAGCCCTGACCTAGCCACTTGGCACCCTTGGCCATCTCCGCCGCAGCCCCACCGTCGAGGATCCCCTTGTCCAACGCCTCAGCAAACCCCCGGTGCGACAGGGCCAGCTTTCCCACCGAGACCATCTCCCGGACCACCGTGGCAGGGTGACCCGAGATCTGCTTCAACTCCTCAACAATGTGACGCTCACCAAACGTCTTCGCCTCACCCACCGCACGAGCCGCCATCATCGCATGCCCGGACTGCATCCACGCCAACACCTTGGCTTGAAAACCAAACACCCGCACCGTCTGGCGAGTCGACAGCTCCCGACCCTCCACCTCCGCCAACAACCCCATCATCCCCACCGACGGATCCATCTTGCCCGCCAACTCCAACACCGCGTCCGTGTGCATCGCACCCAGGTCAATACCTTCCCACGGTGCCACGTAGGCGCCCCCTGTGGGGGCTGGGCCTTGGGGCATCGAGTGCGTCGTCACACCCCCAGTGTACACACGTTCGGGCTTGTCGTCAAGTCGTCTGCCGCCCCGGAGTCCGCTCGCTCGAACCCGCTATCTCGTGTGTCATCTCTATCACACGCCACGGACATCGCACCGCCGCCCCCGCTGTCAACGTGCTCCACACAGCCGACGGTATGTTCCACATCTGCAACGCCTTCACAGACGCCGTCACCCAACCAAGCGCCCACCACCCCCGGCCGCAACCCACCCCCCATGCAAGATGGCCTTCGCGGACTGGCAGAATGATCGCTGTGAGCGAACCGGTCATCCCCGGCTTTGAGGTCGTCCGCCTCCTTGGCGAGGGAGGCTTCGCGGACGTCTACCTCTGTCGGCAGCGCTCGCCTCGCCGTGAGGTTGCGATCAAGGTCATCCACCCTCACCTTGTCAGCGACGAGATGCTCGAGTGGTTCGACGCGGAGACCGATGCGATGGCGCAGGTTTCCACCCACCCGAGCATCGTCACTATCTACGGCTCGGGCGTCGCGGAGGACGGGCGTCCCTACCTCTCGATGGAGTACTGCCCCCACCCCAGCCTCGCGCATGGCCTGCGCCGGCATCTCCGGTCGGTCTCCGAAGTCCTCGCCATCGGTGTCTCGATCGCCGGCGCTGTCGAGACGGCTCACCGGGCGGGCATCCTCCATCGCGACATCAAGCCCGCCAACATCCTCCTGACCCAATACGAGACGCCGGCGCTGACGGACTTCGGGATCGCCTCAACTCTCGCCGACGGCAAGAAAGCCAGCCACGGCCTCTCCGTCCCCTGGTCACCTCCCGAGTTCTTCAACCGTCCCGAAGACTCTGGCGTCCAGTCCGACGTCTGGTCGCTCGGCGCCACCCTCTACACGCTCCTCGCCCGCCGCGCGCCCTTCGAGATCCCCGGCGCCGACAACTCCTCCGAGGCCCAAGCCGCGCGCATCGCCAAGGATCCGCTTCCCCCGGTGGGTCGCCTCGACGTGCCGGCTACCCTCGAGCGCGTTTTGGTGGGGACGATGGCGAAGGATCCGCAGGCGCGTTTCCCCTCGGCTTACGCTGTGGGTACGGCGCTGCGTGAGATCCAAAACGAGTTGGGTGCCGCGCCGACGCCGCTGGTCGTGACCTCCAACTATGCCTTCGATGAGCCCGAGGAGTCGGACGCCACGAGGCTACGCGGCCCCCTGGATTCCTCCACCCGGGAGCCTCCGGAAGAGAAGGCTCGACGCAGAAGGCGACTGGCCGCCATCGTCCTTGGGATTCTTGGTGCGCTCGGGATTGCCGGACTAGCGATTGCCCTGGTCACCCAAGGTCCCGACCCTGAGGTGAGTCCTCCTGCGCCGCCGGCGACCATCGTGGTGACGGCGCCGGGAGCGACGCTCACCATCCGTACCACGCCGAGCGCGACCCAGACGCCCTCACCGACGCGTACCAAGAAGACCGCCAAGAAGACCACCACAGCGCCCGCGCCCGCCCGCCCCTGGCGATCTCCGTCGCCGACAAAGACTAAGAAGTCGAAGAGCCCCACGCCCAGCAATACCCCCACGACCACCACCCCCACCGAGGAGCCCACGACCACCCCCAGCAGCGAACCTGTCGAGACACCCGCGACCGAAGAGCCTCCCTCGACCCCCATCGGGCCTCCCACAGGCGGAGAGGTCCCGACTCCCGCGGCGTCGGTACTCGGGCAGTTCTCCCCGTAGCCCCGCCCACCGCAGTCTGGAACGATGCTTCATGATGAACGCGCTACCTGGCGGAACACCCGCCCAGACACCCCTGTCGACCCCCTTCGCTGTGATCGAAGCGGCGGCGTTGACGGACGTCGGCCTCGTGCGCCAGACGAACGAGGACGCGGTGGTCGCCTCCTACCCTGTCTACCTCGTCGCCGACGGGATGGGGGGCCACGATGCCGGACGCAAGGCAAGCGAGATCGTGGCCGAGGAACTGGGCAGCCTCGCCGGCTCAACCCCCACCATCGCAGACGTCAGAGGGGCAATCGACCGCGCCGATGAGCGGGTCGCATCCCTGACGAACCCCGATCCACATCGCCGAGCCGGGGCGACGCTGTCGGGCGTGATTGTCCTTGTCGAATCAGGTGAGCCGGGTGAGCCGGGTGAGCCCTACTGGCTGGTGGTCAACGTCGGCGACTCGCGCACCTACCGATTGGCGCATGGCAACCTAGAGCAGCTGTCGACCGACCACTCCGAGATCCAAGAGCTCGTGGACAGCGGCAAAGTCACCCCCGACGAGGCCCGCAGCCACCCCCGCCGCCACGTCGTGACGCGCGCCATCGGATCCGGCCATCGCCACACCCCCGACTACTGGCTCATCCCCATGGGCGAGCGCGACCGCATTCTCATCTGCTCCGACGGCCTCACGGATGAGCTGGACGATGCCGCCCTTGTCGCCGCCCTCTCCACGCATGCCAGCCCGGGCCCCGCAGCCGAGTCCCTCCTGCTCGCTGCGCTTCAAGCCGGCGGGCGAGACAACGTTTCCGTCGTCATCGTCGACGCCTGGGACGTGCGCGCATCCGGTGGTGTCGAGACCACGCGCGGCGACCTCGCCGACGAGGATACGATCACCCGCGACCAGGTACCCGTCGCAGGAGGCTCGCCATGACCTTCACCTACACCCCCGGACCCAACCTCGCGCTCGCCCACGGTCCCGTCGCCGCCCTCCTCGACCCGCTTGCCGACGAGCAGCTCATCGAGCGCTTGTGGAGCGTCATCCAAACCCAGCCGACGATGGCGGAACTCCTCTCCGCCCTCGCCCCCCAGGCGAGCCATGCCCTCGCCGACCTGCCTTCTTTTGCCCTGGCGATTGTGCACGATGACGGAGCTCAGGTCGTGGTCCGCGGGAACGTGAGCGTCGAGGCAGCTGGCGGGGTTGCGTTGAGCGGAGAAGGGCTCGCGAGCTGGCGTGAGGAGATGGTGCCGGGGGCGCAGGGCGTGGTGCTTCAGGCTCGCGGCGCGTCGGATGGGCCGGCTCGCGCACTGCTGGGAGGGGTTGTCAACGCCTGCCGACTTGCGGTGATGGTGGGAGCCGCGGAGGCGCCGGAACCCTCCCCGGAGGGACAACCTCCCGACTCCGCCCATGAACGCCCCGGCGCGGAGACCATCATCCCCGCGTGGATGACCGAGCAGCCCGCCGACGCCACCCCACCCCCTGCGACTAAGCCCGCCGGGGACGAGGACCTCGCCGAATACGACGAGCTGTGGGATGCCCAGACGGTTCTCGGCGCCCCCGTTTTCACGGCGCCCTCCACCCCAGGTGCCGCAGCGGGGCTTCCGGAAGGGCCGCCATCGTCCGTAGAGGAAGGGGAAACGGGGCTACCCCAGGCGCTGGCAGCCAGCGAGGAAGCGAGCGGGTCGAGTCTGGCGATCCGGGTGCTCGGGGTGGTCTGCGACTGCGGACTAGCGAACCCTCCGCGACGTTCGACCTGCTCAGGATGCGGATTGGAGCTCATGGGCGAGGCGCGCGCGGTCGACCGTCCCGCCCTAGGCCGGGCCGTGTTCTCCACGGGACAAGCTCACAGCCTCGACCACTCGCTCATCATTGGGCGCAAGCCACGCTCGGCCCGATTCACCTCGGGCAGCGTTCCGGTCCTCGTGACGGTCGCCAGCCCCAGCCAGGACATCTCGCGCACCCACCTCATGGTCGAGCTCGCGGACTGGTCGGTCCACGTGGTCGACCTTGGCGCGACGAACGGGACGATCCTGCGGCGCAAGGGCCAGCGGGATCGCCGACTACAGCCCCGAGAATCCGTCCTCGCGGTGAGCGGTGACGTCTACGACCTCGGCGACGGAGTGGAGTTGAGACTTCATGGCATTCCCTGAGCAGCCAGGCCCCGCCGGACGCATCCTCATCGCCTTTGAGGGGCAGCGGATTGACGTCGCGCCCGGTGAGGAGGTCTCCATTGGACGCGATGCGGACCTCACGATTGACGACAACCCCTACCTGCACCGCCGCCTCCTCGGCGTGGTCAATGAGCAGGGCTTTTGGTGGATTGTCAACGTCGGCACGCGCATCACAGCGACCGTCTGCGACGCGGCGACGGGCACCCAGGCCTGGCTCGCTCCCGGGGCGCGCCTTCCCCTGATCTTCGAAGACACCTCCGTCATCTTCACCGCGGGAGCGCTGACGTATCGCGTGACCATCCACAACCGCGAGCCGGCGTGGCGTTCGCTCGCGGTAACCGCCGGCGCCACGGGGACGACGACGATTGGCCAGATCTCCTTCACCCCGACGCAGAAGCAGCTCATTGTCGCGCTCGCCGAACCGGTCCTACGCAGCGAAGGGACGGGCGTGAGCCAAATCCCCTCCTCCCAGGAGGCCGCGGGCCGCCTGGGATGGACCATGACGCGCTTCAACCGCAAGCTCGACGCTGTCTGCGCCAAGCTCGAACGCCTGGGCGTGGATGGGTTGCGCGGCGGCATTGACGGCCCGGCCACCAACCGTCGCGCTCGCCTCGTCGAGTATTCCGTCGCCACCGCCCTCGTCACCCCCGTGGATCTCCTCCTTCTCGAGGGTCTTCCCGAAGAGGGGCCGGCTCGGGAGCCGGCCGCCGCAGGAGCTCACCGAACCTCCTCGACGCCCGCTCAGCGAACTCTTCCTCGACGTGACTTCGGACCCGCCGACCCACGAACCGTGCCCCTCAATCCGCTGGGCCCGCGTCCCTTCCGCGAGTCGCGCAACCCGCTGCGCCGCGCCCACCCAATGAGGCCGGCCCTCAGCCAACCGATCCGCCGAAGGGAGCAGCCGTGACACCATCGCGTCGCCAAGCCCGTCGGCCCGAGATCGATGGGTTCGAGGTGATCCGCCTGATTGGACAGGGCGGGTTCTCCGACGTCTTCTTGTGTCAACAGCTGTCCCCGCGCCGCGAGGTGGCCGTCAAGGTCCTGCTTCCCCAACGGTGGCTCTATGACGAGGGCCTCGCCCGCTTCTGGGTCGAGACCGACGCGATGGCCCAGGTCTCCACCCATCCCAACATCGTGACGATTTACGGATCAGGAATCGCCGGGGACGGAAGTCCTTTCCTCACAATGGAGTACTGCCCCAATCCGAGCCTGGCGCAGGGCCTGCGAACCCACCTGCGATCCCCGGCTGATGTCCTGGCGATCGGAGTGGCGATTGCCGGAGCCGTCGAGACGGCTCACCGGTCAGGAATCCTGCACCGCGACATCAAGCCCGCCAACATCCTGCTCACCCAGTACACAACCCCCGCACTCACCGACTTCGGGATTGCTTCCTCCCTGGCTGAGGGCTGGTCATCCGGGGTGGGGATGTCGGTGCCCTGGTCACCTCCCGAGTTCTTCAAGGATCCCGCCATCGCTGGCGTCCAGTCGGATGTGTGGTCGCTGGGCGCCACGCTCTACACGCTGCTGGCTCGACGCGCACCCTTCCAACAGCCCGGGGGAGACAACTCGCCCGAGGCGCAAAAGACGCGTATCCTCCGCGACCCGGTCCCGCCGATCGGCCGACCCGACGTCCCTCCCAATCTCGAGCGCGTCCTAGCCTCGACGATGGCGAAGGACCCCCAGGCGCGGTATCCCTCGGCCTTCGCTCTGGGAACGGCGCTGCGTGAGATCCAAAACGAATGGGGGCTCGTCCCGACGCCGCTCATTGTCACCTCGGACTATGCCTTTGATGAGGAGGACGAGGCCGAGGCCACGCGGTTGCGGACCGTTTCTGATCCTTCCGAGGGTGAGGCTCGGCGCGAGGTCATTGCCGTGGCCGACATGGAACCGACGGTCCTGCCGCAGGTCGTCCCGCCGCCTCCCGACGACTCGCGCAAACGTCAGCGTCGGCGCGTGGGAGCCATCGTGGCGGGAGCTGCGGCGGCTGTGGCGATGGTGACGATCGCCGCAGTGGCGTTGTCGCAACCGCCGCCTGTAGTCGGAACAGTCGCTGCGCCATCGTCCTCCGTCAAGGCGGCACCGACGGTCGAGGTGACGCCGGCATCGGAGCCTGAGGTGACCGAGGCGGTCTTGCCGCGGACTAGGAAACCGCCATCGGCCGACGGAGCGAACCCGGTGCCAGCGCCCCTTGCATCGAGGGTTGGGAGTGCGGCGACCCTCCTGCCTGGGCAGCCCATAGCCCCGAAGGGGACCGAGGTCAAGCGATCGGGGGCCACGGGGGTCGTCTCCTGGGAAGCGATTGAGGGGATGAGATACAAGTGGCGCAAGGCCGGCAAGGGCAAGTACAAGCCGGTGGATCGCGGGAAGCGCCGCGTCAAGGTCGAGCTGTCGGAGACAAAGAAGACCTGCATTGAGGTCGCGGCCGTGGACAGCGCCGGGAAGGCTTCCTCGCCGGTCAAGGTGTGCGTGGGCAAGCAGGTTCCGCGCCCGGCGACCTTGGACAGCGGAGGCACCCGGGCTATCTGCGCACTGCCGGGCGGTCTGCTCCAGCTGTCCTGGACCCTGCCTGAGCTGGGCGAGGATCAGTGGGTCGAATACCGGGCGGCCGGGGACCCGAACGGCTCGGGCGTCGGCGAGTGGACCGCCACATGGGACAACGTCGCTATCATTCCGCGAGGGCCGGGCGGACAAACGCACTTCCGGCTGAGGACCGTACTGGACAATGGAGACAAGTCGGCGACCACGAAGGTGTTCACCGAAGACGAGAACCGGTGGCCGATGCCACCGTGCAACTGAGACTGGGAAGTATCTGATCAAGGGAGATGAGATGAGTTCGAAGAGGATCGCTCGACAAGGCCGCGCTGCGGCCGTGGCTGTGGCGCTCGCCTGCGCGGTCGTGCCGGCGGGGTCTGGCCCGTCATGGGGAGCCACCGCGAACGAGGTGCCGTTTGTGGCGGTGGCCAACGGAGGCTCGCACGGGGTGGCGATCACTCCGCAGGGTCGGCTGTTCGCCTGGGGGGACAACCAGTGGGGACAGCTTGGCCTCGGCGACACGAAGGCGTATCCAGGCCCGAAGCTGGTCAAGGGGATAGCCGACCAGGTCACCTCGGCGGCGGCTGGCGAGTTCCACACGCTGGCGCTGACGTCGAAAGGACGGGTCTACGCCTGGGGAGCCAACGCGAGTGGCCAGCTCGGACAGGGGAACAGGACGGCACGGTCGGTTCCCACGCTCGTCTCTGGGCTCTCGGCTGCGGACCCGGTCATCAGCATTTGGGCAGGCTCCTCCATCTCGGGGGCGGTAACTAAGAGTGGGGATTTCTATCTGTGGGGAGCGGTCACCTATCTTCCCTCCTTCACTCCCGTCACGGGGATGGACAACGATGGTCCTAACAACTTGGCGACTCTCACGCCGCAGAAGTTCCCGAACAAGAGCCTGCCAAACTGCCCGAAGGTCACCGGCTACTCCCACTACGGCCGCAATGCCCACGCCCTGATGGTTTGCTCTTTGGGCCATGTGTACTCCTGGGGGCCCAACAAGTATGGAGTCCTGGGGCTGGGGGACTTCGACATGGTGCGGTATTCCGCAACGGAGATCCCCAATTTGACGAACGTCATCAAGGTGCAGGCGGCTGAGTTCCACTCGCTCGCGCTCACCTCGACCGGTGAGGTCTACTCCTGGGGTCGCAACGATGCCGGTGAGTTGGGTCGGACGACTTCTGGCTCCAGCGCGACGCCTGGGCGAGTGCTGGGTGCTCTCAACGGCAAGAAGGTGGTCGACATCGCCGCTGGGCAGGGCTATTCACTGGCGGTTACCAGCGCCGGTCAGGTCTTCGCATGGGGCTCGAACACCCAAGGCTGGCTTGGGCTCGGAACGACCACGGGAGTGTCGGTGCCCACGCAGATCACGACGTTCACGGGCACGGTGCTCTCTGTCTCGGCACGCCTCGGCCATTCGGGGGCGGTGCTGTCCAGCAAGAACCTCTACATGTGGGGAACCGGTGGTCGGCTGGGCCTGGGGGATACGACAAGGAGACTGGTGCCTACTCGCATGATCGTGGCGAAAGCCCAGGCCACCTTCGCAGCGACGAAGATTCCTGCCTCGATTGCGGAAGGAGGAGCGGTGAGCGCCGAGGCCACGGTCCTGGCGCGGGACAACGTCTTCCCCGAAGGTGGGGCGGAGATGACCCTGTCAGCAGCCGGACAGTCGGTGCCCCGATCCGTGGGCTTCAGCAAGGCTGCGAAGGGCAGCCTGACCCTCAGCGACCTGCCCGTCGGAACGCACACCGTCTCCCTTAGCTACTCCGGGTCAGACCTGGTCCGAGCAGCAACCTGGACGCTCGGGACAGTCGAGGTGAAAGGCCCTCCAGTCCCGCCAAAGACGCCAGCCCCGGCGCAGCCCAAAGCTCAGCCCAAAGCTCAGCCCAAGGCCCAGCCCCAAGTCCAGTCCAAGCCCCGGCCACAACCCAAACCCAAGGCGAAAATCTGGAAGAAACCCAAGGTCAAGACCACCTTGTCGAATAAGCAGATCAGTCACGGCACGTCGGTGAAGGTCAAGGTCACCGTAAAGGCCGGCAAGAAGTCCGTCAAGGGAAAGGTGAAAGTGACCTGGGGCAAGAAAAAGAAGACCCTCAAGCTGCGACGCGGAAAAGCCACCCTCACCATCAAGAACCTCAAGCCAGGGCCCTACCGCATCAGCGCTCAGTTCTTGGGGAACAAGAGCAAAGCCCTCAAGAAGTCGAAAGCCCGAGGAGCCATACTCCGAGTCCTTCAACCTCCACGTCCGCAGGTCATCCCCACCCGAGGTCCACGATGTCCTGACGCCATCTGCGTCGAATAACCATGCGTTGGAAGATCAATCTCCGGCGGGACAAAGAACCGCCAACCACAATCCTGCTCACCACGGACGTAACCGCGCGAGTCGGCGACCTGGCGGAGGTTCTCGCGACGGGCCAACCCCACGTCACCCTAAGAGTCGACGACCTTGGCGGCACCGCCCCCCGGGTCCTCGAGCCGGGCTCCACCCTCCATGACGCTGGCCTGCGCTCGGGCTCCACCGTCGAGGTCATCGAGGCAGCCCGGGCCGTTGTTGACCCCAGAAGAACCCCGGCCGCGCGCCTGCGAGTCCTCACCGGCCCCGATGCCGGCAAGGAGTTCCCCCTCCCGATCGGCACCGCCTTCCTGGGCCGCCATCCTCAGTGCGAAGTCCCCCTCGCGGACCCCATGGTCTCCAGCCGCCATGCGAGGATCACGGTCGGCGATCACATCGAGATTGCCGACCTCAACTCCGCCAACGGGATGGTCCTGGCCGGCCAGTACATCCAGCGATCCACCCTTGCCCCCACCGATGAGATCCTCCTAGGCGACTCGCTCATCGCCGTCACCCGCTTCGCTCGGACCGCTGCCCCCGTGCCCACCTCGCACCTCGAGTTCTCCCGCGCCCCGCGCGTCGTCCCGCCCTTCGCCCCCGACCCCCTCGCCTGCCCCGCGCCTCCGTCTCGACCCTCCCGGCGCCCGATGCCCTGGCTGGCCGCCCTCGCCCCCTTCCTCATGGGGGCCGCGATGTTCGCTGTGACCCGCTCCCTTTTCTCGGTGGTGTTCATGGCGCTCAGCCCCCTGATGATGATCGGCAGTTTCCTTGACCAGGGCGTCGCCGCCCGACGGGAGCTCAAAGAGCAGCTCGCGATCTTCACCGCCGCAACCGCAGCGACACGCGAGCTTGCCGCCCGCCTCCACCAGGTCGAACGCTCGGTCCGCGAGCAGTGGGCCCCCTCGGCCGCCGAGGTCCTTCAGGCGGTCTCCCGCCTTTCCCCGCTTCTGTGGACCCGTCGGCCTGAGTCCGAACACTTTGGCGTCCTGCGCATGGGCGTGGGAACCTCGCCTTCCCGCTGCGTCCTCGAGACTCCCCAGGGCAACAACACCCTGCCTCAACACTGGCAAGAGGTCCTTGACCTGCGAGAAGAGGTCCAGACTCTCGAAGGTGGCGCGGTCCTCGCCGGCCTTCGGGAATGCGGCGCGGTCGGCGTCGCTGGGCCGCCAGGCCTGGCCGATGACGCCGCCCGAGCCCTGATGTGGCAGCTCGTGGGGCTTCACTCGCCCGCCGAGCTGGTCCTGACCGCCGTCATGTCGCGCCGGGCTCGCGTGGGCTGGGAGTGGTTGGTCTGGCTTCCCCACACGACCTCGCCGCATTCCCCGCTCGGCAGCCGCGAGCACCTCGCTGACTCGTCGTGGACGTGTGGAGTCCTCGTGGCACTCCTCGAAGACCTCGTCGAGGTGCGGGCGGCCCAGGATGCGAGCCCGGGGGGGTCGTTTCCCGCGCCCCGCGGCCCGCTCGAGCCCACCGCGCTCCACGAGACGCCGCCGCCCGTGGTGCCGTCCGTCATCGTCCTCATCTCGGATGACGCGCCGGTGGACCGCAGCCGCCTTACACGACTCGCCGAATGCGGGCCTGACGTCGGCATTCATGTCCTGTGGCTCGCCGGTGATCTCGCAGCCCTGCCCGCCGCCTGCCGTACGTTCCTTCTCACACAGGCGCACGATGACGGCGCGACGCTTGGGCAGGTGCGCCTGGGTCAGCACACCTACCCTCTGGAGTTTGAGCGGGTTGACGCCACGACGTCCGTCGCGCTCGCGAGGTTTTTGGCGCCCGTGATCGATGCCGGTGTCCCCGTGGACGACTCCGCGGACCTGCCGCGATCCTTGTCCTATCTCACGCTCGCCGAACCGGGGATTGATCGCGACCCGGAGGTGATTGCATCGCGATGGGAGCAGACCCAGTCGATCAAGGCAGCGCCGGGCACGCAGGCGGTCGTGCGCAAGACGGCCGGGGGACTGCGCGCCCTGGTGGGTATGGCGACCAGCGGGCCCTTCGCCCTTGACCTTCGGAGTATGGGGCCCCACGCGCTCGTGGGGGGGACGACAGGCTCCGGCAAGTCGGAGTTCCTCCAAACCTGGGTGATGGGGCTCGCGACGGCCTATTCGCCGGACCGGGTCACCTTCCTACTCGTCGACTACAAAGGCGGGTCGGCCTTCGCCGACTGTGTGAACCTGCCGCACTGCGTCGGACTCGTCACTGACCTGACCCCTCACCTGGTGCGGCGGGCTCTGACCTCGCTGCGGGCCGAGCTCAAGCACCGCGAGCAGCTGCTCAACCGCAAGCGAGCCAAGGACTTGCTCGAGTTGGAGCGTGCCGGCGACCCGGACTGCCCGCCGGCGCTCGTCATCGTCGTGGATGAATTTGCGGCGCTGGTCAGCGAGGTTCCTGAGTTTGTCGACGGACTGGTCGATGTGGGGGCGCGCGGGCGGTCGCTGGGGCTGCACCTGATTCTCGCGACCCAAAGGCCGGCGGGGGTGATCCGCGACAACTTGCGGGCGAACACGAACCTGCGGATCGCGCTGCGCGTGGCTGATGAGGACGACTCGGTGGACGTGCTGGGGGTGCCGATGGCGGGGCACTTTGACCCGTCGATCCCGGGGCGAGCTGCGGCGAAATCGGGGCCGGGTCGGATCACGCCCTTCCAATCCGGCTACCTCGGAGGTTGGACGAGCGACGAGCCTGAGCCGGTCAAGTTTGAGGTGGCGGACCTGCCGTTTGGGACGGGACGAGTCTGGGAGCTCGGAGAGGTGGGCCGCGAGGAGGAAGCAGCTGCGCCGGTGGGGCCCAACGACATTGCCCGGTGTGTCGCGGCGACGTCGGCGGCGGCTGACCTGAGGTCGATCTGCCCGCCTCGGCGGCCGTGGCTTGACCCGCTCGCGGACACCTATGACGTGGCTGACCTCAATGGGAAGCGGGATGACCAGTCCCTGCTCGTGGGGGTACTCGATGAGCCTGAGCTGCAGAGCCAGCGCGCCGTCTACTACGAGCCGGACCGTGACGGGAACATGGTGATCATCGGGACGGGCGGCTCGGGGAAGTCGACGGCGCTGCGGACCCTGGCGGCCTCTGCGGCGTTCTCAACGCGACATGGAGGGCCCGTCCACGTGTACTGCCTCGACTTCGCCGCCGGGGGTTTGCGCATGCTGGAGGACTTGCCGCATGTGGGGGCGGTCATCGCGGGGGATGACGAGGAGCGGGTGATTCGGCTGCTGCGGCTCTTGCGGATGACGGTCGAGGAGCGGGCCGTGCGATATGCCAAAGCTGATGCCTCGACCATTGTCGAATACCGTCGGCTTGCCGGGAAGCCTTCTGAACCGCGCATTTTGCTGCTCGTCGACGGCGTGGCGGCTTTCCGGGAGGAATACGAATACACGAACAAGTCGGCGTGGTTCACGGTCTTTGCCCAAATCGCGGCGGACGGTCGCCAACTGGGAGTCCACGTGGTCATGACGGGGGACCGGCCGTCCGCTGTGCCGTCCTCAATCAGCGCGACCGTCCAAAGAAGGATTGTCCTGCGCCTGGCATCGGAAGATGACTACGCGATGGTCGGGGCGCCATCGGACGTATTGGGACTCGGCTCACCGCCTGGGCGGGGCGTCCTTGAGGGCAAGGAGCTGCAAGTCGCGGTGCTCGGGGGCGACTCGAACGTGGCGGTTCAGGCGCGCGTGATACGAGGAGTGGCGGCGGCCGGGCGTCGCCGCGGGCTCTTGGCAGCGCCGCCTGTACTTCGCTTGCCGACCCTCGTGGCGCTGGAGGATCTACCTGTTCTCGACTCTTGTGGACTGCCGAGTTTTGGTCTATCGGATGAGACTCTCGGGCCTCTTGGGTTCGAGGCGGGCGGACCAATGATCGTGGCCGGCCCGCGCGGCTCCGGAGCGACGACGACGGTGGTGTGTCTGGCACGGGCGGCA
>Ga0123356_10000693_pt1 | contig 37297 bp, 47 predicted proteins | sample TergutEmb28metaG_2_FD_92546 | JGI IMG/M metagenome (GOLD analysis project Ga0123356, IMG submission 92546) | Embiratermes neotenicus P3 segment gut microbial communities from Petit-Saut dam, French Guiana - Emb289 P3 | ecosystem: Host-associated > Arthropoda: Insects > Digestive system > Gut ...
GCCAGGTCCTTTCGCTTCTTTTTTGAAAGTTCTTGTTAATATCCCCCGGAAATTTTCCCATTGGATATATTTATTAAGCTTTTCTAATGGATCACCTAGCTCGCTTAATTCTTTTAACCGATCATTTTCGTCAAAAAATCCTTGCTGTTTCATACTTTTTAGGATAGCATTTTTTTTGTTTTTCTGCTATAGTTTTTAGAGGTTCCCATATATAATTAAATTGGAATATATATGAAGAAATTAATAATGGTAATATTGTTATATTTATTTATAGGATTAATTTCTTGTGATATTAATTCTAATCGACCTATTAAATTTGATAGTAATATATGGAATTCTTGGGATGTTATGTTTGATGAAAGTAGATATAATATGGCAATATGGTTTTTTAATGAAGATTGGTTTATTGGAAAAACAAAAGAGTTAATATTGAATGATTTAAAGCAAAATGATAAAATCAATCATATAAATTATTTTTATAAAAATAATAATGAAAATAATATATTATTATTTGATTTAAAATATTCAAATGAATTTATGGAAAGAACAATACATTTTGATTTTAAACCTACTGCATATTTAAAAATACATTTTAATGATAATGAGCAAATAATTAAAGCAGAATTATTTGAAGGAAAAAGAAGAAAGGATGTAAATCAATATAAAATAATTAGGAATTGGGAATTAAAATAACAAGTAACATTACTACTGAGCCTAACAGGATTGTATATGCTGTGCCACCCACTATAAAGTCGGCTCGGGGATACACAATGCTAGCTCGTGTCGCATCGAACCTTTGGTTCGTGCTCGCTTTCACGCAAAGCTTTCAGCACAGCTTAGCAGCTCAATCACGATTACTTTACGTTTTTCGAGACTTAAATTACTATACTTTCTTACATAATATATCCATTATTGTTGACAAAATAGAATTAATACTTGACAATAAATTATGAAAATTAAAGCAATAATATTTTTTTTTTATATTCTCTTTATGTTCATGTCAAAAGAGTAAGATCCCTGATAATATAACTATTAACTTCATTGTTGAACATTTATCAAAAAATTATTTTTATAATGGTTTTCCAGTAGAATATGAAGATGATGAAGTTCTACTATTAATTGAAGATTATCAAATTATTCATTATTTAGAAACACTAGAAAGAACTTACAATAGTGGAAAAATTGTAAAAAAACAAATTGAAATTGAAATAATTAATATTGAAAAATTAAATAAAATAAAAGAGATTATAAACCCTATCATTTTACTTGAAGATAATAATAAATTATTATTAGCGAAAGGTCGATTAGTAGATGATTTAAATATACCAGAAAATTGTAATTTTTTCTTTAATATAGATGAAAATAAAAAAATAAAATTTGTTGAATATAATATGATTGTTTTGAATAGTTATTATTTTTGGGAATTTGAATAGTTAATAGAAAGAAACCAACTGCGCCTAACAGGATTGTAAATATTAAGAAGCTGCTTTCGCAGCTTTAAAAGCCTGAAATATACTTGATTATTTGGTTATTAAATGAAAAATATATAATAAAGGAGCAGAAAATGAGAAAAGCTATAATTTGCTTGATTCTGTTAATGATAATATTTATTAACGGGTATTCAGAAAATAATGATGTATATTCATTTGTAGAGTTGATACCTGATAATGATAAAAGCGGAATGGATTTATTTTATAGACTTACTGGCAGAACCGATGAAGTCCTTGTATTAAAATCTGGATGGGTAAATTTATCAGAAAGATTTTTTATAAATACATTTTTTTTACATTATTTTGATGGTGATTTTGATACAGAAACAGGCAGATATAATATTATGCTTTTACATGAAAATGGTATATTGTACCATATTACTTGGGAGCCTCTTATGGAAGGTTGGAAAGTTAGTTTCTTTTCAAGAAATAATAAGATATATATGCTGATAGAATATATGGCCGGTGCTGGCAGCCCGGTCTATTTTGACTATGGTATTTTTGAATATATAACTGGCTTTTCATTCCACAATTTTAGTATGATTGATAGCGGCTCAAGAGATAAAGAATCTGATGGCGATTTTTATAGATTTTTTGAATGGAGACGTGCGCAAAGGATGAATACACAGCGTTAATAATGCAGTAAGGCATGTAAAAACGATAATAATGGAATGCATGAATATATTGATTGTGAAAATTATAATTTAATAAAATTACCGCTTAACTGGGATGGTGAAATATTAAGTTCTATACCAGATGAAATTGAAGGTGATTATTATATTTCTATAAGAGTATTCGCTGATGATATATTAATATCGGAAAGCAATGAAATTATAATAGGATGTTCATCAATTTAATTGAATTTGTGAATATTCACCACTGAACCAAACATACGATTTAGCGGTTAATTGACAAAAGAAAAATATAATGTTTAAATGTAGTATTCTAATATTAAAAGGGGTTGTATTATGAAAAAGATCATTATTCTATTAATAGTAATCATTGGGGTAACAAATATTTCTTATGGTCAGACAAAAGAGCAGGATATTGTCAGATTGCTCAATATTACAAATGCAAAAGAGCAGGCTGCGCAAATGTTTGATTTAATGCTGCCAAATCTAATGTCGATGGTACCTCAAGTTCCAAACGCATTTTGGACAGCATTCAGAGCAAGTCTGGATCTTGATGCTTTTGTAAGATTAATGATACCAATATATGATAAACATTTTACACAAAATGATATAAGAGAACTTATAAGGTTTTACGAAAGTCCAATTGGCAGGAAATTTTTAGAAGTTACACCAGCATTTACCAGGGATTCTTATTTAGTAGGTGAACAATGGGGGCAGCAAATGGCTATTGATATTGTTGAAGAATTAACTAAGCAAGGTTATTTTTAATTAATAAAATATAATGCATGAACAAATAGCTCCTACAAAAAGTAATCTCATAAAAACAAAACAAAGGTTAAATACTGCGCTGGAGGGGTATGATCTTCTGGGTCAAAAACGGGAGATTCTGGTAAGCGAGCTGATGCGCAAGGTTGAAATAGTTAAAATCCTTGAGAGGGATATGGACAAAAGGATAGAAACAGCTTATCCCTGTTTAAAAAGGATGCTGATAGTCGCAGGCAGGGAACGAGCTTTTAAACTGGGTCAAAACATTTCTTACCGGTATGAATCAAAAGAAAAAACGGTAGTTACTGCAGGAATGAAGCTTCCAGGACTTGAATTTCAAATGCCATCCATCGATTTAAAATATTCACCTGTAAATTCATTTGCAGAATGTGACGAAACTGTGATAGAATTCTTTGAGTTGCTTAAAATATGTACTGAATTGGCAGCAATTAGAACAATTGTATGGAGATTAGCCCGCGAGGTTAAGCGAACCCAAAGACGGGTAAATGCATTGGAAAAAATGATTATTCCTGCAGTTAGAGAGACAAAAACATATATTGAAGCAGTGTTGGAAGAAAGAGAAAGAGATTCATTTTTCACCAGCAAATTGTTAAAGAAAAAAGAAGCTTCAGATCTTTTATAATCTGTTTAACCAAAGCGATGTGTGCCGCTGTAAGCGTCCGCTTGCAGCGTACCGCTAAGCGGAAGGAGGTTCTCATAGTGAAGCCGTTAATTTCCCATATTGTTACTGCAGTAACAGGTACGGATGCATCAATATATGCCGCTAAATACGCTATAGTGCTTGCCAAACAATATCATTGCAAGTTAACTGCTGTTTATGTCGTAGACACCGCGACAATTAAGCAGCTTACATTAAGCAAGATTTTTATCCAGGAAGAAGCCGCCGAATATGAAAAAAGCCTTGAAACAAACGGAAAACGGTATCTAACATTTATAGATGAACTTGCACATGCTAAAGGAGTAAAAATCGAAAAAATTACAAAAAAGGGCGCAATTTTTTCAGAGGTTTTGCAGACAGCAGAAGAAAAAAAGGCAGATTTAATCCTTCTTGGCGGATGGGAAAAAGATACAAAAACAAGGGATATAATCGGGCATTCGCACAGGGAAATAATGGCAAATTCAAAATGTTCAGTTATGCTGGTAAAAGAACCCAATATCGATCTAATATATAAAAACGCATAGATTAATTATTTATAAGGCAGGAAATTATGAGAATAGCAGTTGTAAGCGCTCCGGCAGAAAAAAAAGAAGTGCCCGATTATGTAAAATCACTGGCAAAAGGAATGACTATGATGGGGCATCAGGTTGATATTATTAATGCCTGGACAGAAGACGGTATGAGGCTTCCCGGTTATGAATATGTCGCAGTCACAGCAGAACCTGTTTCATTTTTTTCAGGAAAAATACCGGTTTGTATTTCTAAAATATTAAGCGCAGGCAGTTCGCTTACCGGAAAAAAAAGCGCCGCTTTTATAAAAAAAGCAGGTCTATTCAGCAACCGTGCTCTTTCTAATTTAATGAAAGCTATGGAAAAAGAAGGAATGCGAATTAACTGGTTCGATCTTCTATTAAGCAGCCCTCATGCCGAAGCTTTAGGCAAACGTATTGGTGCTTAACAGAATTGGTTAATCATTACGAACTGCTTGGCGTAAAGCCGGGCGCCGGCGCAGCAGAAATAAAAAAAGCGTTCAGGAAAAAAGCAAAAGAGCTTCATCCGGATATAACAGGTTCTGATCAAGCCGGGGTTATGCGCCGCTTGATTACGGCGTATGAAGCGCTTTCCAATCTGGAAACACGTTTTGAATATGACAGGATCTATTCGGCATATGCTAAAAAACCAGGGTTTGATTACCGCGTTTGGTTAAACGAGCAGGAAGATCCGGAAAGTAAGGCAAAGCTTATTTTTTATGAACTGCTCCGTTTGGAAGAAGACAGGGCAATTGAAATATGGCGGGAAAACGGCGGTTTAGGTTTTAAAATGGATAAATTGCTGGAAAGGGGAGACTGGATGGACTGCCAGTATATTCTTGCAGAAGAACTGGAAAAAAGGGATTTTTGTTTTGAAGCGTTTAAATTATTAACAGCCCTTCTTGCAGAAGAACAGCGCCGTCCGTATTTTAATCTTTTTACGCCTGAATTAAAAAGCAGTATTTTTGCTTTAGTAAAAAAAAGACTAAGAGCGCAGGTTGATAATGAAACATGGATAGACTGCATGGAATCATTAATAGGCATTGGGTTTTCTGAATATGAAGAAAACTATTTTAAAATGTCAATTTCTCAGGTTTTAAAGGAACTAAGAGCATCATGATAAGGTTAAAAAACGAAAAACAAATTAACGGCATAAGAACATCATGCAAAATGTTATCTGCCATGTACCGCGAACTGATCCCGCTTGTAAAACCCGGAATTCAGACAATAGAAATTGATCAATGGGTGCAGACATGGATTAAAAAATCCGGCGGAGTGCCTGTTTTTCTTGGATATTGCATGAAAAAGAAACCCTATCCTGCCGCAATTTGCATTTCCATAAATGATGAAGTTATTCACGGCATTCCTTCCAAAAGGCGCATACGCGAAGGCGATTTGGTTTCTCTTGACTGCGGCATAGATCTTGGCGGTTTTATAAGTGATCAGGCTGTCAGTATAGAAGCCGGAAAAGTAAGCGATGAAATAAAAAAAATAAACAGGATAACCAATGAATGCCTTTATAAAGGAATAGAAGCTGTAAAAGCAGGAGATCGCCTTTTGCAGATTTCCCGCGCTGTAGAAAAACATGCAAGATCAAACGGATACGGAATAGTAGAAGAATTCTGCGGTCATGGAGTAGGTTTTGAACTGCATGAAGACCCGCATGTTCCTAATTATCCGCATGGCGCAAATCCAAAATTAAATAATGGCATGGTTTTTGCCATTGAACCGATGATTAATATGGGAACAGGCGCGGTAGAAATACTTGATGATGAATGGACAGTCGTAACTGCAGATGAAAAAATTTCTGCGCATTGGGAGCATACAGTTGCCGTTTTTAACGGCAAAACAGAAGTTCTTACGGAGCCGCTTGAGGATTTGGTGTTTGTGAATTAATTTTTGCCAGGACATCATCCATTAAATAAAGGCTAAGATATAACCTGTTATTGTTCTCTATTTTTTGCGCAAAGCACATCCCATGTACAGGATGATTCACAAATATATTATCTCTTGTAAGACTTGAATCTTCCAGATAATTTGTAAAAATTGGATTGCTTATTCCATTAGGATAATTTTCATCTATATGAAAAAATGCCCGCTCATATAAACGCTCTATCCTGTTATAAAAAACTGCCGATAGCCATTTTCCATCCGGCGAAACAGTAATTCTACCCGCATCAAATCTGAAAGGTTTTGCCAGACTGGTAATATCTTTTACAATTACATTGGAAAAGTCTTCATCCCATGAAATTAATAAAAAGTGATTTTTATCACCTGTTATTCTTCTTTGGGTAAACAAAAAGCGGCGCTCAAAATTGATATTTTCCGGCCTTATAAAACAATTATATTTATTTATTGCTCTTGTAAAATCATTTCTTGTTATTTCGCCGGTTCTCCAGTCGTAAAAGAAATAATCGTATTCCCAGCTTACTGCCCTGTTTTGGTTATATGACGATGTATAACTTAACATGAAGCGTTCATCAGCGCTTACTTGCATAAGAATCAAATTTTCCTCATTTTCAATTATGGAATACAGCGAATTATCCAATATGGTGTCTGTTTTATAATTATATAAAAATGTATTTACTGTATGATTCTGCTGCCTGTCATTGCCGGTTAACGTGTATTGATAAGCGATTATACCTTCGTCCTGGCAAAGAAGGGTTACAGTTGGCCTATGACGCCATGTTAAAAGAGGAACATGAGATTTGGTTTTATTATCATCAATAGCGGCAATGTGATGCATTCTGTCTGTTATTCTGCTTACAATTACACCTGCCTCCGGCCAGGTATGAAATCCATACGCTTCTGTTTGAGACCGCGGAAATTCAACTAAGGGTTTCAGGCTTGCTCTGTTTATACCTGTAAAAGATATTTCAGCATACCGCCCCCAGCCGTCTATAGTTACAAGTTTTCCGTCTTTCCACGGCTGCAGTATAAAGAAAAAAGGCATACGAACATCAATAGGCTGTAAATCATCTGCAGGATTAAACTCTCTAATATTTTCCCTATTATTATGATTAGAAGAAGTGCAGGAGGTAATAAGCAGCGCCAGTAAAAAAATTATTGCTGTTTTCATTGTCTTTTTCCGTGATAAGCCATTATATGAAATCTGCCGGTTGTGGAATCATATTCACCTCTTAACATAATAATGTATATATTACCGGCTCTTACCGGTATTTCCAGCCTTGCATTTCTTCTTTCACCGCCGCGTAATGAAGAAGATATTGGTTCGTATTTATCAGTAAAAATTTCCAGGTAAGTGGAAGTTCCGCCTGTTGTTTCAATTATTAGGGTGTTATCTTCTGCTGCCTGAACGTAAAACCAGTATTCTTTTTTTCTTTCGATATTTCCGCTTCTAAAGGAATCTATGTTCAGCTGCAATGGAGTATAAGGAGTAAAACTTGATGTTATACGATACGGTTTGGCTTCTCTGCCGTACATACTTAATCTTATAAAATATACATTTCCTGCCCTAATACTTAATTCCATCTTGTTGTTTCTCGCTTCCATCCAGTTATCGCCAATTGTTAAACGAACACGTTGTTCGTTTAGAACTTCCATAAATGTATCAAGCTCTCCTGTAATTTCCAGAGAAAGAAAACCATTTTGCGCAGCCTGTAATCTAAACCAGTGATTATCATTGCCGGACAGTTCGCCTTCCAAAAATGATCCAACTCGCAGATCTCTCATTTCCTGCGAAAATAAATCCGGCAAAAATGCAAACATCAATATAAATAAAAAAAATAATAAAAACTTTTTATTCATTTATTCTTCCTGCATGAATACGGTATGTACCGCTTGTTCTGCTTGCGCAAAAACCTTTTACTCTTATTAGATATGTTCCGCCCGCAAGAACAGGTATTTTTAATTTTGCATTAAGGTCTTCTCCCGAATCATCATCGGAAGTTATTAACATAAAAGCGCTGGTATATGCTTCCATGTAAGTGTCGGTATTACCTGTAGTTTCTATAACAATAAAGCCGCTAACATCTGCTCTGACACTGTACCAGTAATCTTCTCCTTGTATTATATTTCCGTCTAAAAAAGAGCCGGTATTTAAAGTTATGGGAGAAGGCGTTGGTTTTTGCGAAAGAAAAATCCAGTAATCGCCGCGTCTGTCTCCTCTTAAAAAATAACCGCCTAATTTAACCAGAAGAGCAGTATTACCGGCAGTAAATAAATTTACCGCTGCATTTAGTCCTTCGCCTGAGTCGTCGTCTCTTGTTATAAGATTCATTTGTTCATCGTATACTTCTAAAAAGGTGTCAAGAGAACCAGTTGTTTCTATGATAATATTGCCGGGTCTAAAGGTTGTTATTTTATACCAGATTTCTTCGCCGGAGCCTAAACTGCCGGTTTTAAATGAATCGATACGGAAATCTTCAGGATTATGAGAAAAAACATTCAAAATGAACATAAAAATCATAATAATCGATAAAAATAACGATTTTTTAGTCATTTATAGTCCTCTTTTAATTTTCTTCAGCTTTCTTCCCATTATACCGAGATTTAGAGTATAATGGAAGCTGGATTTGGGGGGAAATCATAATGGCTGGAAGAACAATACTTCTTTTGCTGCTAATAATAATACTGTCTGTAGGCGGTATTGTTTGGTTCGATTATCTTAATGTAATAGATGCAAAAAGCGTCCTTGCTCCTATATACAGATTTATCCCGTTTGTACCGGGAGACGGCAGGACTCAGCCTGGAATTGGTGCAGACGAACAAATAAACCTTAATGATGAAAGGCTTGCAATAAGGCTAGAAGCTCTGGAACTGCGAAGCTTTGAAATGGATACTCAGCAAAGAGATATAGACAATCGTTTTAACGAAATTATCATAATGTCGCAGGAACTTGAACGCCGCCAGCTTCAGCTTGAAGACATGGAAAATTCCCTTATAACCAATGCTTTAGATGCCGAAAATAAGGATAGGAATGTCGAGCAGAATGCCCGGTATTTAACAGGCATGCCGCCTCAGAATGCGGTGAATATACTTGCTTCGTTAGATGACCAGAATGCAATCGATGTTATCCGAAAGACCGAGGAAATTGCACAAGCCGAAGGTTCCGCATCTATTGTGGCTTTCTGGTTTTCGCTGATGGAACCGGCTAGGGCCGCTGAGCTTCAAAGAAAAATGGCAGGAAGGCCGCCTAGTCTGTAAATCACGCAACTCCTCCGGTCAGCTTAAATTAAGGAGGACGGTTGGTGATAGCCATTACCGCGCAAACAGGATTCGATTATACAGAACCCATCCCGGTTGATTCAGTAATTGAACCCGAAGAAAACGAGGAAAGATCAAGTTTTGCGGAGCTTCTTGCAGGATTGCTGCAAAATACTCAGTCTGAGAAGTTACCCGTAATTGAAACAGAATCTGGTTTTGATATTTTAGCTTTGGATAAAAGCAAAAATGCAAACATGATTCTTACAGGGCTTGATATTTCTGCAGAAAAAACAGGCATCAATATAAAAGAATTTTCAGATATCGATCTTTCTGATTCAGCTATAGAGAAAGAGTATCAAAAAATTCTTGATATGGATCATCTTTTAAATAGTTCATTTAACATGGAAAACTTTAATGATGATAATATTGATATTGATGTTAAAACACTTGACCGCCTTGCAGATATAACATCATCTTTAAAAAATAAATCTTCGCAAAAAGACAATTTGGAAGCTTCTTCTGCTTCGCAGGTTTTTTCCGGATTGGAATCCAACGAAAAACGTGATATAGAAGATGCGCTTTTTGCGGCAGAGAGAAAAAAACGTATAACAGGCGAAAAAACTGAAGTAAATCCAGCTTCCAAAGATAAAGTAGAATCATCTTTTACAAAAAATACAACAGAAGATAATTCTGCTTTTTTTACCAGCCGCGATGATAATAAAATGCAGAACACAGGACGGCTGGATGTCCGTTCGCGCCGTGACAGGGTTTCTCTGGAAGTGCTTGATAAACGGACAATTACAAATACGCCTGCCGGTACAGAACGCGGTTTTGCGTTAGCCGAAACTCCGGTAAGCCGTGTTTCAGGACAGGCTGGTACTCAGGAGATAACCCTGGATTTAAGGCTTCCGGATGCCGGACAAAGTTCGCAGGCTCAGACAACATGGGAAACAAAAGCAGGCACAGCGCTGGAAAATATGCTTGCAAGAGAGCTTCATCAGAACTTTAACGGAGACATTGTCCGCCATGCTTCAATCGCTTTGCGTGACGGAGGGGCTGGAACAATAAAGATAAACCTTCATCCGGAAACCCTTGGAAAAGTAAAGGTACACCTGGAATTAACCGAAAACAAGATTACAGGGCGAATTGTTGTGGAAAGCCAGGAAGCTCTGAATGCTTTCCGCAAAGAACTTGATGCTCTGGAACAGGCTTTTAAAGATTCCGGTTTTGCAGATGCGAGCCTGGATCTTTCACTTGCAGCAGACGGGTTTGGTGCAGATCAGGAGTTTAACGAAGGTTCTTTTACATCACAGATGATTGCATCAAGGTATGAGGATTCCCCGGGTAATGCAGAACAGGAAGCTTCGCTTGATATCTTTTTAAAACGGGGAACCGGCTCTATAAATATGCTCGCATAGCGAACAAAGCATGAGAAATGCATAGGAGAATACATGGAAATTTCAGCAAATGTAAGATCAGCATCTGAACAATTAATTCAGAATTCAAGATTGTCTTCTGAACAAATGGCGCATACAAACGAATTAGTTAACAACTTAAACAGGATTAATACTCCGGAACGCCAGCCTCAGCAGAATTTAGGGAAAGATGATTTCCTTAAAATTCTTATTACTCAGCTTTCGTATCAGGATCCGACAGCGCCGATGGAAGACAAGCAATTTATAGCGCAGATGGCGCAGTTTTCCACATTGGAACAAATGACATCTATGGCAGGCGATTTTTCAAAACTTACATCCATGCTGATGGGTAATGAAGCGTCCGGCGCTCTTGGAAAGAATGTAGAAATTGTCCAGGGTGAACGCACTGTTCATGGCATGGTTCAGGCTGTAACAAGAGGGTTTGTTCCCCAGGTGCTGGTAAACGGCAATTTTTATGATTGGGAACAGGTTCAAAAGGTTTTTGCAGAAGATAAGGAGAGAATTAATTTATGATGAGATCATTGTTTTCCGGCGTTTCCGGACTTCAGAATCACCAAACCAGAATGGATGTTATTGGTAATAACATTTCTAACATCAACACAACTGGTTTTAAACGCGTCCGTGTTAATTTTCATGACATGCTGTATCAACAGCTTCAGGGCGCTGCCCGTCCTACAGAAGACCTTGGCGGTGTAAACCCAAAAGAAGTCGGTCTTGGAATGTCTATTGCTTCGATAGACACAATTCACATTCAGGGAAGCTTGCAGAGTACCGGTAATCAGACAGACCTTGCTATAACAGGCAATGGATTTTTTGTACTTGATGATGCAGGCACTCAGCTTTTTACAAGAGCAGGCGCATTTTCGCTTGATGCAGAAGGTATCTTGGTTAATCCTGCAAATGGTATGAAAGTCATGGGCTGGATGGCAAGAGAAGTAGAAGGCAATAGTATATTGGATGTTTCAAGCCCGATAGGACAGCTCGAAATCCCTATTGGCGGCAAAGATCCTGCAAAAGCTACAACCATGATTCAGTTTGCATGTAACCTTGATAAACGTACGCCGGAACTGCCGGACAACCCTTCGGCTTCGCAGGTTATTGAATCAACATGGGCAACTACAATAAAAATATTTGATTCATTCGGCGATACACACGATATGCAGGTAGAATTTACAAGAGTACCCGGTACTGCAAACAGCTGGAATGCAACAGTAGTTGTTAATCCGCAGGATGTTATTCCTACAAATACATCGATTGGGTTCGGCGAAGAAGCTCCGGCAGCCGGCGGACCTCAGACTTTTGTTGTTAACTTTTCAAATAACGGAACATTGCTTTCTGCAGAAGACGGAGCAGGTAACGTATCCGGCGCTTCAGGTCAAGTGCAGATGTATGTAGCTTTTGATGTTCCAAATGCGACACCAAACGAAGACGGAACGCCTTTAAGGCAGGAATTTGTTCTTAATCTGGGTACAGTCGGCGGTTTTACCAATTCAATTACTCAGTATGCAGAAGCCAGCTCGTCAAAAGCAGTAGAACAAGACGGCCGTACAATGGGTTACCTGGAAAATTTCGGCATTGATCAGTCTGGTACAATTACAGGTGTTTATACAAACGGAAGCACTAGAACAATAGGTCAGATTGCAATGGCAAGTTTTGCAAACCAGGGCGGTTTAGAAAAAGTTGGAAGTAATGCATTTAGATCTTCCAATAACTCAGGACTTGCAAACATTGGACCTGCCGGTATTGCCGGAAAAGGAAAAATTATCGCAGGAACACTGGAAATGTCAAACGTTGATATGGCAGACCAGTTTGTAGATATGATTGTAACTCAGCGCGGTTTCCAGGCTAACTCTAAAACGATACAAACTGCAGATCAATTGCTGCAGGAACTTTTAACGCTTAAGCGCTAATAAACGGGAGTAAGAAGTAGGGAGACATAGTCTCCCTGCTTCTTTATATATATGATATGATAAAAGTAACTAAACTGGACGGAACAGAATATTTTTTGAACCCGCATCAGATTGAATGTATCGAGATTCGTCCTGATACAACTCTGATAATGCTGTCCGGCAGGAATCATATAGTAAGAGAAGAAGCGGACGTTGTTTTAGGCAGAATTAATGTCTACCGGAATAGTTTAAACCCGTCCGTTATACAGGAGTGAAGATATGGATCTAGCGACCATTGTAGGTATAGTCGGCGCTTTCGGAATGTTGGTTTTTACCGCTGTAAATACTGCAGGCGGTATGATTGGTTTTGTTCGATTGTTAAACCTGCCGTCTTTCGCTCTTGTTATCGTAGGGTCTTATTTTGCCGTTATGGTTGCCAATAACTGGAGTGTTGCTCTAGGTGCATTTAAGGTTATTCAAAGAACTTTTAACGTTCCGTCATTTAACGAACAGGCAATTATTCAAAAACTTGTAGCTTTCTCCGAAAAAGCCAGACGTGAAGGTTTGCTTGCATTGGAAGACGAGCTGGAAGATCTGGAAGATGAGTTCATGAAAAAAGGACTTCGCCTTGTTGTTGACGGAACAGATGCCACAATTATCCGCGATCTTTTGGAACTGGAAGTAACCCAAATGCAAAGCCGCCATATGATAAATATTAACCTGCTTAACGGCTGGGCGGCTCTTGCTCCCGGTTTCGGAATGATGGGAACTGTTATTGGTCTTGTAAACATGTTATCTAACCTGGAAGACAGTTCTTCAATTGGTCCTAACATGGCGATGGCTCTTATCACAACGCTTTATGGTTCTGTTGTTTCAAACATTACTGTTATGCCCTGGGCAAGAAAGTTACAGGGGCAGGATACATATGAAAGTTCTGTAAAAGAAATGATTATAGAAGGTGTGCTTTCCATACAAGCCGGCGACAATACCCGTATTCTTGCAATGAAATTAATGGCATATCTTAATCCAGGTATGCGTAAGTCGATGGAAGCAGAATTGCTTAAAGATTAATTAAGGATTAATTAGAGGGATAAATGGCAAAAAAGGGAAAAAAACGAGAACCAGACGGAGCCGGCGATTGGATGGCAACGTACGCCGACATGATTACGCTCATGTTGTGCTTCTTCGTTATCCTTTTTAATCCTGATGATATAACTCAGCAGCAATTAGATGCAATTTCTACATCTATGCGCATGGGCGGTATCGGCGCTATGCCAGGCGGATTTACCATATCTGCCGGCCGCGCTGCCGACCTTGGAAATACAATTATGTCATTGCCCTCTATGGAACGCGGCAGATTAATGGGTCAGGCAGTACGCAGGGCAATTTCTGTTTTTCAGCCGGAAATACATTCCAATAAAATAAAAGTTACACAAACCGAGCGCGGCCTTGTTATTACGCTTGCAGGAGATGCGTTTTTCCATTCTGCAAGCGCAACCATCAACATGGAAGCAACAAGGCATATATTGCTTCAGTTAGGAACATTCCTTAACGATCCTTTATTGCAGGGCAGAAAATTCAGAATAGAAGGTCATTCCGATTCATGGGATGTTGATCCCAATGGCCCCTGGGAAGATAACTGGCACTTGTCTGTAGAGAGATCAAGAGCTATCTTGCGTTATTTAACAGCGCTTGGTTTAAATGAAAATAATTTTCAAATAGCGGGTTTTTCTTCTACAGTGCCGGTTTCAAGCAATGATACCGAAGAAGGCCGTGCAAATAACCGCCGCGTAGATATAGTTATTCTTGATCCAGGTCATTTGTAGACAATACAATAAACATGATTTACACTTATTTATCCCGTAATGGCAGTTTTTACTGCCTGCGATAAGGAGTAATACATGAAAAAGAATATAAGTTTATTTATTGTTTTTTTATTTATTTTTTCCGGAAGTATTTATCCGCAGAATGCCCAGGATTTACGCATTGATACTCCTGTTTCAGGAAATCTTGGCCGCGGTCAGGAAGTTTGGTATAGTGTCAGAGCGCCAAGATCCGGCTTTTTAACAGTAGAAACTACAGGTAATATAGATACTTTTCTGGAAGCCTATGATTCGCACCGGAATCTAATAACAGATGATGATGATAGCGGCGAAGGTCACAATGCAAAAATAGATATAGTTGTTGCTGCCGGCAGAACTTATCTTTTTAAATTAAAAGGTTTTTCAGACAGCGTTTCCGGCCCATTTTATATTTCTGCATCGGTTAGACCTTTTCCAAATCCTATAGAACTGCGTTTCGGCAATCCGGTTTCAGTAAACATGAGTCCTGGGCAGGAGTTTTGGTATAGGGTACGGACAGGCAACAGCCCTCTTATTGTAACAGTAGAAACATCAGGTAATGCCGTTGATACATACATGGAAGCTTACACAGATACTTACGAACTTATAACTTCTAATGATGACGGCGGCGAAGGTTACAATGCAAAAATTGAACTTATAACCGAAGCCAACAAAACTTATATTTTTAAAATTAGAGGTTACAACAGGGAAGAAAGCGGACGTTTTACCCTTGCGGCGAATTTTGCAGCAGTTCCGCAGGGAACGGGAAATACGATTCGTTCCATGGCAGTACCCATAAGACCTGGAGAAGTTATAAATGTTTTTATCCGGGAACCTTACGAATCAAGATGGTTTAGATTTGATGTAACACGGACTGCAGATTTTGCGGTTCAGACAAGAGGAAATATGGACACCATGTTGTTTCTTTATGACAGCCAGGGAAATCAGCTTGACGATGATGATGATTCAGGCGAGGATTATAATGCTTTAATTTCCATTAGGCTGAATCCCGGAACTTACTTTATAGAAGTTAAAGGATTTTCGGATAATACAGGGCGCTTTACTCTTCATGCGGAAACCCGTTAACAAGCTGAATAATAGGAGATATAAATGAAAATTTTCCGGCTTTTTTTTATTGTTTTTGCATTTATTGCAATGATTGGATGTAAAACCAATATACCTGCAGTTTCATCCATGGATGAACTGGAAATTGTTATACGCGAAACATCAAATTATCTGAATAATAATGTGCCGCAGGGAAGTAAAATAGTTATTCTTAACATTCAATCTCCTTCCGCCGATTTATCTGATTTTATTATTGATGAACTTATTGCCAATGCAGTAAACGACAATGTGTTTTCTGTAGTTGAACGCCAGCAGCTTAATTTAATCCGCGATGAACAGAACTTTCAGCTTTCTGGCGATGTAGATGATAATACTGCTTTGGCAATAGGAAGATTTCTTGGCGCACAAACAATTGTTTCCGGCAATATAAGAAGGTTTGGAAGCGGATACAGAATAACTATTCGTGCGCTGGAAGTACAAACAGCAAGGGTACAGGGGCAATATAACCGCAATTTAACAGAAAGTAAATTGATAGCCGACCTTTTAGATAATTCTGCAACGGCAGAAATACAGGTTATAACATCTAATGCTGGAACAGCAGCCGGAACAGCAGCCGGCACGGCAGCCGGCACGGCAGCAATGCGAACACAGCAAGTTTCCCGCAGACATTCAAGCAACCCGCAAAACGCATTGTTTCTTATGTTCGGAACAATGGTAAACGGCGATATTATTGAAAGGGGAGAGTACTGGTTTTATATCGAAACGCCAAGGAAAGGTTTTGTAGTATTGGAAACATTTGGTAATACCGATACATTTTTGCATTTATATAATAGTGAGCTTCAGCAAATAGCGGAGAATGATGACGGCGGAGAAAGATTTAATGCGCGTCTCGAATTTCTTGCAGAAGCGAATCAAACTTTTTATTTTAAATTGAGGGGCTGCGATAACGATACAAGCGGCCCTTACCGTTTATTGGTTAGTTTTCTGGAAGATAACAGAGATAAGGGCGAAGTAAACAGCGGCCGTTCAAGATCTGTAATGTTAAGGCCTAATCATGCTGTATCTGTTACTCTGCTTCAGCAGGAGTGCAGGTGGTTTTATTACGAAGTGCCAAGATACGGCAATTTAACAATCTTTACAGAAGGAAACCTGGATACCATGTTGTTTCTTTATGACGAAAACGGAAATATTATAACTTACGATGATGATTCCGGTGATGACAGAAATGCCAGAATTTCCAGAACACTTAACCCTGGAATTTACTTTATTGAACTTTGTTCTTATAGGGGCAGACATGCAGGAAATACAACTCTGCATCTGCAGTTTCAGTAGGATAGGTTAAACTGTAATACTAAATAATGCCCCGGTGGCAGGAGCTGCTGGGGTATAGACACCAACATTCTGGGCTGTTTTAATCTGCTTCTGATATTGTTCAATCAAGGCGTTAATGCGCTTTTCATCGTTCCCGTCTAAGTTGCCGAAATCCATATTGGTCTGACTCTTCATTTTAGAAAGCTGTTCAATTAAAGTATCAAGGATTTTTAGCTTGGAAATATTAACACCCTGAGTGCCTTCCGGGGCTGGAGTTCCTGAAATATGTTTAAAGTGTGAATAAATAACCAAACCAGGCGCTACAGGCAAAGAAGCTCTGCCGCTGCTGGATGCGTTTATCGCGTATCCCATGCTGGGGAAAGCTTGATGTGGTATAGCTGCGATATTCATACTAAACTCCTATTATAAATATCGGCATATTTGCACATTTATTTATAATAGAAATTTTAGCGGTTCGTACGAATCAACGGTTTGACGAACTACCGGTTCGTACGCATCCAGTCAGAAAGACGCCGTTCCAGAGGGTAGGTATCATCCGATTTATCCTTTCTTGCACGGTCGTTAAGGTAAGGAAGAACAACCCTGTCTTTTATTGTAACCCAGTTTGCCGGGAGCATATTAGGGAGAGTAAAATTTTCTGAAGGAGGCATTTTTCCCAGAAGTTCGGGATAAAATAAAGGATAAATCTGTTCTGTAACATGGTTTAAGGCAGAAAAACCGCCGCAAATGCCGAAAATATTTTCGCTTAACCTGTTTACTCTGGAAAATTCAAGAAGAGTGCGCTGGGTTTCTACTGTAAAAAACCATTGAATAAAAGCCCTTGCCGCCGCTCCGGATCTTCCCTTTTTTGGAATACCCATATAAATTATATCTTCTATGATCGGGATTCTGTTCTGTTCCATGATCCAGCGGAAGTCCAGATGACTCTTTCTGTCTTCCCTTAATGAAAAAAGATCATCGCTTTCCATGTATGAAAAAAGAATACGTCCGCTCTGAATCAATCTTTCCGGCGGTTCAAAAAAGTATTTAAAAGTAAAATCTTCTTCTGCCTGATTACTTGTATTTATTTCATTTGTCCAGTTATTAATAAATGTCATGGATCTTTCAAGCGCGGAATAATCCCAAACCAAAGGAGCCGCTTCCCTGAACGATACTCCTGCAAGCATAGCCGCTGCCAGCAGAAAATTATCATTCCACAGCGGAGAAAACCCCATTCGAGTATAAACACCCTGGTTTCCGGCATTAAAATTTTTACTAAATCTTTTTATTTCATCAAAATCGATAGTAAATTGATTCGACAGGTTTAATTCTCTGTCTCTGGAAAATATTAACGCCGGAATATTAAAAGAAACAGGCAAAAGATACTGGTTTCGTTCTATTCTGCCTGCCGTTAAAAGTCTCGGGTAAAAAAGCGTTCTTAGAAGCTTTTTTGTTCCAAATAAGCTGTTTAAGGATTTAAAAGTTTTTTCTGTAGATGAATTTTTCAGCCAGCTTGCAATAATTAAATCCGGACTGTTTTGCCTGTTCAGCTCTGCCGCAGGGATTTCTATATACCTTACATTAACCTTGAATTGATTCTGTACAGAGTTAAACAATTCTCCGTAGAGTGCGAATTCCGGTCTGTCTGTCCAAATTTGTGCTGTTCTGATATTTCCGCAGGAAATAAATACAATAGGCACAACAACAAATAAAATAATAAATGCCTTTAAATTACGCATGTTTAAGTGTATTTTGCTCTCTATGTGCTTGTCAATCTATGATTAGAGTGTTAATATAAAAAAAGCGGAGGACAGCCTTTTGGACCGGATTAAAGATCCTCATATTGTCAGGCTGATAGAACAGCTTGGCGAGCATTACCGAACCAACATCTCAAACAGGTTTTTACGTCCTGTGCTTCTGCAGATTCAGATCGATAAAAATACTTGGGATCAAATAGAGGTACTTACCGAAAAAATGGAACTCTACCGGTATCAGGGTTTTCATTTGGATGAGTTATACAGGCAAATTGCCGCTTGTGCCCGCTTTGTCGAAGTTGCCAGAAACAGAACAGCAATTAAAAGCAGGCAGCTTTCTTTGCCTCCCGGACCGGATAAAATACTGCGGGAAATGGCAGTAAGCAATTTTGGTTCAAATTTAAAGGTTTTTGCAGATCTTTTACATGAATTATTTATAAGCCTTGTAGAAATGGATAAAAAAGATGTAGGAGATGAACGTCCGGCTGTTTACACCCAGATGCCGGAACTTTACAATATTGGCCGTTTATTGGTCGGCGGCTGATAGTTTTAAAACCTACTTGACTATTTTTTGTAAATAAGATAAAAAGTAATACTATTTGACAATTTTTGGAGAAGATGATGTACGCTTTGGTTGAATTTAAGGGGAAACAGTATAAGGCCGAGAAAGGCGCCCTGCTCAAAGTAGATTTGATAGACGCACAGCCGGGAACAGCTATCAATATTGATAAGGTTCTCATGGTTTCTGACGGCTCAGTTAAGATAGGCAGCCCCTATGTAACCGGAGCAAAGGTTTCTGCAACTGTAGAATCTCACGAAAAAGACGATAAAGTTATTGTTTTTAAGTATAAACCCAAAAAAGACTACCGCCGGAAAAAAGGGCACAGGCAGGGATATTCTATTATTAAAATTGGGGATATATCGGCTTAGAGCCGGGCTTTAAGCAGGGTCTATTATTGATCGTAATTGAAGCGGTTTTGGATAAAAGCGGCGTTTTAAGGGCTTGTAAGGCATCTGGTCATGCCGGAGCGGGAAAAACAGGTTCTGATATTGTCTGCGCTGCTGTTTCGGTTCTTTTAAGAACTGCAATAAATACCCTTTCCGGCAAGGAAGGGATTATTATTAATAGCGGAGCGCCTGAAAAAGGGCAATTTTGGCTGGAAATTGATTATAAAGCAGAAGGAAAGGATTTCCTTTATGCTGTTGGAGAATACCTGATTAACGGACTTTCATCTGTGGCTCAGGAATACCCAAAAAATTGCAAACTAACAGTTAAAAACTTAGGTTTTTAACCAAGGAGACAAATATGGCACGTAAACGCGGCGGAAGCGGTGCAAAAAACGGCAGAGACTCAAACCCAAAATATTTGGGTATAAAAACGGCAGATGGTTCTTTTGTAAAGGCAGGATCCGTTATAGCTCGTCAGCGCGGAACGAAGATCCATCCGGGTAATAATGTAGGATGCGGCGGCGACTATACGCTTTTTGCCCTTGCAGACGGAAAAGTTAGTTTTCATCAGCGCCGCGGACGTAAACTTGCCTCGATAATAGTAGGTTAGTTATCTCTATTGCGTGGAAAGATTTGCGGATGAAGTAATAATAGAAGTTACCTCGGGGAGCGGCGGCAACGGCTGTGCGGCTTTCCGCAGGGAAAAATACGTTCCAAGAGGCGGACCTTCCGGCGGAGACGGCGGCAGGGGAGGCGATGTAGTTTTTACAATACGCCGTAATTTACGCACTCTTGCTCATTTACGCTACAAGCACTCCTTTAAAGCAGAAAATGGCCGTGACGGCGAAGGCGCAGGGCGCTATGGTCAGCAGGGAGCAAATGTGGTTATTCCGTTGCCGCCTGGCTCGCTTATCCGCGATATAGAAACCAATGAGATTATCAAAGATTTTACCAATAACCGCGAAGATTTTGTTTTCTTAAAGGGCGGTAATGGCGGCTGGGGCAACATTCATTTTAAAACATCAGTGAATCAAGCGCCGAAAAAAGCCCTGCCCGGAAAACCCGGCGTATGTGTTAAAATTAAGGTTGAACTGCAAATAATGGCGGATATCGGCCTTGTAGGCTTCCCTAATGCAGGGAAATCAAGCCTGCTTGACCGCTTTACCAATGCAAGACCAAAAATAGCTGCATATCCCTTTACGACAAAGATTCCCAATTTAGGTGTTTTAACAATCGCAGAAAAGGATATTATTATTGCCGATATCCCCGGCCTTATAGAGGGAGCATCCCGCGGGGCAGGGCTTGGTATACGTTTTTTAAAACATATTTCAAGAACGCAGGTTTTGGCTTTTTTAATCGATCTTTCTGATGACAACTACCTAAACGCTTTTGATGTTCTGCTGAAAGAACTGGGTGAGTTTTCTATCAACCTGATAAAGAAAAAACGTCTGCTTATCGGTACAAAAACCGACCTGGAAGAAACCGAAGAAAGGCTTTCAGAGCTTGCAAAAAAATATCCGGAAGAAGAAGTTATGGGTATTTCGGTTTTTTCCGGCAGCGGAATTAATGAATTGTCCTATGCATTTTTACGCCTGACAGAAACAAATGAAGAAGATGAAAGTGCAGAAAGCGGCGTTATCGAAGAATCAATTGATGAAAATACCGATGATGATGATTTTGGAGAAGATGAATGAAACTGGGTATTTTAGGCGGCAGTTTTAACCCTGTTCATAATGGGCATCTCTTCCTTGCAGAAAAAGTTCTTTCGGTTCTGAACCTGGACAGAATTGTTTTTATACCGGCTTTTATTTCTCCTTTTAAACAGGATTCGGGAGAAATGGAAATTAATACACAGGATAGACTTGAAATGCTGGCAGCGGCAATATCCGGGGATTCCCGTTTTGCAATAGATAATTGTGAAATCAGAAGGGAGGGAGTCTCCTATACTGTAGATACATTGCGGGATATAATTGCGCGTTTTCTGCCTTCCGGCAAACCTGTGTTGATTATCGGCGATGATCTAACTGCAGATTTTTCCAGGTGGAAAGAGAGCGAAACTATACTGCAGCTGGCGGATATTGCTGTTGCAAGAAGAGTTAATTCCGGAAAGGCGAATTATCCCTTTCCCCATATTGTTATCGAAAACGAAGTTATGAATATTTCTTCCAGTGATATTAGAAAAAAAATAAGGGAGCAAGATCTAAACAATGGCTGGCGCTGTCTTTTGCCTTTAAAGGTAAGATCGATTATCGAGGATAGGCGGCTTTATGGTTTTAAAACCGCAAAACCCGTATACTCTGCAGTAAAACTTGCAGATATTATAAAAATTGAAGAGACAGCGCGTGAAACGCTTACGCTGGACCGGTTTCTGCATTCCAGAAATACTGCAGTTCATGCAAGCGATTTGTGCCGCCGTTTCGGCATCGATCCTATGGCTGGTTATCTTGCAGGAATTGCCCATGATCTGGCAAAACAAACGGACAACAAGTTGCTTTTAAAAATTTGTAAATCTGAAGGTCTTAGAATTTCGCATTTAGAAAAGAAAAAGCCGAATCTTCTTCATGGAAAAGCTGCAGCAGTATTGCTAAGAGACCGGTTCTGCATTCATAATAAGGATATACTTGACGCTGTGGCTTTTCATACATCGGGCTGTGAAAATATGGAGCCGTTGGCAAAAATTATTTATATTGCCGATAAAACAGAAAGTTCAAGAAATATTGATCCTGCTTTAAGAAAAATGTGTGCGACGCCGCAGGCGGCGCCGCTGGCGGATTTGGATGATATTCTTTTGGCTGTTCTGGAAAGGACAATTATCAAACTAAAAGCAAAAGAATTGAATTTATCCGATGATACATTAAGGCTTTTAAACAGGGTAAAGGGGAAAGTTTGAAAATATTTAAAGGTGATGCTTCGCTTTTTCTGCTTGGGTTAATTATTCTTTTACTCGTTTTTGGAATTATTTTTTCGGTACATACTTTCCGCAGTAATCCGGTAGAAGATGCTATCTCTGCAAACCGTGTTCTTAATGTTCTTTTTGTTCTGGAAGACAATAAAAAACCTGTAAGTACTTATGTATTTATGTACTATCCTGCTACTAAACGGGCTGCCATTTTTGATATTCCCGGGGATCTTGGCCTTTTAATTTCCAGAATAAACCGGGTCGACCGTATAGACAGGGTTTACGATCCATCTGCATCAGTATATCCCGGCAGGATAAGCGCTTATCAGAATGAAATAGAAAAGCTCCTTGGCATCAATATAAATTTTTCCATTATCATTACAAAAGAAAATCTTGTTTCTATAGTTGATCTTCTGGAAGGTGTTCAAATATTTATTCCTTCGCCTGTGTTTCACCATGACGAAAACGAGCTAATACTGTTTCCTTCCGGCATGACTATTCTTGACGGAGACAAAGCAAGTCTTTATGCAACTTATAGTCTGCCTCATGAAGACAGTGAAATGGGAGTTTTCAGAAGACAGCGCTTTTTCCTGGGTTATTTAAACAGACAGATTCAAATGAATGAACGCCTTAAGGACAGGCAGGCGGCAAAAATGTATCATTCGCTTTTTAGGACAACAATGAATCAGCGCGCGCTTATGAAACTTTTTGATGAGTTTATTTACGTTGATACTGACCGTACAAATATTCAATCGGTTGGAGGGAACCTGCGCGAAGTTTCCGGGCAAATGCTTATTATTCCTCACTTTGACGGGAACCTTATAAAAGAGATTGTGCGCCAGACAGTATCAACGCTTACACGCGAAGTTGAAGATCATATGGCAGATCGCGCCCTTACCATAGAAGTTTTAAACGGAACTGCGGTAAACGGGCTTGCAGGCAGAACAGCGGAGTTACTGCGCAGTTTCGGCTATGATGTAATTTCCATAGGGAATGCAGACAGGAATAGTTATGACAGTACAGTTGTTATTCATCATTCGGGAGATGATGAAATGGTAAGGGCGTTTGCCGATGTTATCCGCTGTACAAATATACGAAGGGAAATACCCTTATATGATGAACATGATGAGCTGGTTAATCTTGGTATCGAATATAAGGCGGATATAACTTTACTTATCGGAAGGAACTTTAATGGCAGATTTGTTGTCGGAAACTAAAACCGGATTAGAGGCGGCTCTGGGTATACTGCTGGAGGAGCATAAGGGGCAGAACGTTTCTGTAATGGATCTGCGGGGAATAAATAACTGGACAGACTTTTTCGTTTTGGCGACAGTAACAAGCAGGGCGCATATGGATGGTCTTGAACGCCACATTAAGGAGTTTTGCCGCGAGAATGAAATTGATATAATCGGCAGTTCCCGGAAAAACCAGGAGGACGAGTGGCGCTTAATCGATCTTGGCTGTATTATTGTCCATTTAATGACAAAAGAATCCCGTGAATTTTACGATCTGGAAAGACTGTGGCGCTCTGCAACACACTGATATAGCGAAAAAGCAAAGCGCCCTAAGCTGCTTTAGCCTAATGGCTTTAGCCATTAAACCGGCGTTTTTAAATAAAACACCGGTTTAATTCCTATTCATCATCTTCCCAGTCGTCATCTTCTTCGTAGTCATCATCGTCGTCGTCATCTTCGTAGTCATCATCGTCGTCATCTTCGTAGTCATCGTCATCTTCGTCGTCATCGTCATCCAGGTCATCGTCATCGTAATCATCGTCGTCATCGACATCGTCGTCATCATCGTCATCGACGTCGTCGTCATCGCTGAGGATGAATGCCGGTAAGGTGTGTGCTCCGCCCATGTAAGCGGGTTGAAGCGCCAATTCTTCCTGTTCAATAGCTTCGCGCAGAACGGGAACTTTTGACGTGTCTCCATTCAGATACATACTGTTCTCCCTTGAATTTGATATTCCTTGAATCTAAACGAGTCGGAGGAAAAAATACCCCCCATTAGAAACATAAGGGATGCTATATTAATTTGTCAACTGGTTTTTGGAAAATTTGAAAAAGTCCTTTTTTATGGTATTCTTAAATATGCAGTATTTTGATGAAATAACCGTACAAAGCCCGGCTAAAGTGAACCTGCACTTGTCTGTTGGGAACAGGCGCCCGGACGGCTTTCATGATATAGAAAGTCTATTTTTGGCTGTAGAGTTCGGTGATACCCTGTATTTTAGGCAATATGAGGGTAAAAACGCTGGTTTACAGGGTTTTCCGGCAAATAACCCAATAGATGGGTTATCTATTCCAGATAATATAATAAACAGGGCATTAGACCTTTTCAGGGAAAAAATCGGATTTTCGCAATCTGTAGGGATTAGGGCAGAAAAGCGCATTCCTATTGGCGGCGGGCTTGGCGGAGGTTCCTCTAATGCTGCAGCTACGCTTCTGGCGCTTAATAAAATGACAGGCAGCCCTTTAAACAAGGAAACCCTTTTGGAAATGGCAGCCAGTCTTGGCAGTGATGTTCCGTTTTTTATACATGAGACTCCCGCCGCCTGGGTTACTGGCCGCGGTGAGTTTATAGAACCTGTTAAAATGCCTCAGTTATTTTTGGTGTTGGTGAATCCCGGGTTTTCTTCAAATACAGGTACAGCTTTTAAACTGCTGGATGAGTATAGAAGAGGTTCTCGCAGAGGCGCAGAGGCGCAGAGGGAAGATGAGGTTTTATCTTCTCCTCTCCTTCTTTTCTCAGCATCCTCCGCGTCTCCGTGTCTCTGTGTGAACGAATTTATGTATAGGAACGATTTTTTACATGTTTTCCCGGACAGTGAAAAATCGATATATACCCAAATCATTTCTCAATTAAAAGATTTAGGAGCGCAGTTTGCCAATCTTTCCGGGGCGGGTTCTACCTGTTTTGGGATCTTTGAAAATGCTAAAACAGCAGAAAATGCCGCTTTAACTTTACGGGAAAAATGGCCTTTTGCGGTAAACTGCAGTTCACTAATTTAGGGGAATGGGAGAAAAATACCGATAATCTTATATAAGAACCTTTAAAAGTTCTTTTTAGGAGAAATAGATGAAGAACATGTATTTTAAAACAGGTATTATCTGCATATTTGTTTGTTTTATTTTTGCCGGATGCAAATCTCCGCCGCAGCCAACAGTGGAAATTGTTCTGGAAGAAGTGAAAGATACCGATATAACGGGCACATGGTTTCTTGGGGATCAGCGTTCAATGATTATATTTCAGTACCGCGCTGACGGAACCGGATGCGAGATCAATTTAAATCAAATATCAAACTTTTCCCTTACTTACAGGCCGTTTCTTTATACATTAACAGAAAACAGCATAAATATAAATTTCTTGGATTCGTTAAGGCCTCAGAGGATTGAGTATAGTTTTGAAAAACCATCGGCGAACAGGCTTACTGTAATTGATTATATCCGCGGATTGTCTCCGACATTTATAAGACAGGGAATGACAGAATTGGAAGGTCTTTGGCGCAGAGAAAATACGGATAAAATTGCTTATCTTTTTGGCGGCCGTAATTTTTTGGTAAAACTGCAGGATGGTATTCCTACAGCTACAGGAAATTTTATAGTTTCTGAAACTTCTGTTACCATTAATGACCTGTACAGGTGTACAGACTACTATTCACTCAGATGGACGCGTTCATCAACACCTTATGAGAACTTTACTTTTAGAATAAATGACGATCGGCTTATTTTGTCATCTCCCGGCAGGGAAATTCAGTTTATAAGGTAAAATCTCTCAAAGTGAGCAAGGTTTCTAACAATGGCAGAAAATACACCGAAAGTCTGTAAAAACATCAGGTAAAAAAGCAACTTTTCTACTTGCTTTCGTGACAAATCAATATTACAATGTAAAATAAGTCGGACTTAACAATTAACATGCCCAGTAGGGCTCTTGTTAAGTATTCAAGATTAGGACCTCAGAGGAGAGGAAACATGGAAATTACTGATATCAGGGTCCGCAAGGTGACTGGCGGTGGCAAACCGAAGGCATATGTAACGGTGACTTTTGACGATTGCTTTGTTGTTCATAATATAAAGATCATAGAGGGTAAAACCGGCGTTTTCATAGCTATGCCAAGCCGAAAGACCCGTGCTGGCGAGTACAAGGATGTTGCACATCCAATTCATCCCGAATTCAGAGCGGAATTACAGAAGCGTATTCTGGATAAATACGATTCAGGAGATGTCACCGAGGCTACACCTGGTGATATGGATGAATAACCTATCCCTTTAAACGGCGAAGAAATCACTTAAAATCCAGGCGGTTTTTAGTGGTTCCCGTAATTTAATTCCCGCGAATTTTTCGCTGTGAAATGGCGGGATTGTCTTGATACTTTCCCATGGTTTTGGTAAACTTTTACCAGATAATGGGACGTCGGCAAGCGGTAAGCCACCGGGTTTTGGTTCCGGTATTCATAGGTTCGAATCCTATCGTCCCAAGTATGGGTTAATCCCGTGAAATTTATTTTGAGGTAATTATATGAGCAAAGTTGTGTTACAGGCAAAAAGCCGTCAGAAATATGGTTCGGCTGAATCACGCAGAATGCGGAAAAGCGGCAGAATTCCTGCAGTTATCTACGGAAGATCCGGTAAATCTGTATCTATCGATCTGGATTCTGTTGATTTTGTAAAAGGAACAAAAGGCATCTCTGAAAGTACAATTGTTAAAGTAGAAGTAGGGGATAAATCATACGATGCTTTTGTAAAGGGAACTCAAAGAAATATTATCGATGGTAATATTCTTCATATCGATTTTTACGAAGTAGAAAGCGGCGTTGTTCTTCGCGCCAAGGTTTCCCTTGTTTTTACCGGAAATCCTGTTGGTGTCCGCGAAGGCGGTATGCTGGAAACACCTGTACATGAAATTGAAATTGAATGTCTTCCGAAGGATCTTCCGGAAAGAATAGAGATTGATATTTCCGGTCTTAAAACTAACCAGTCCTTGCATGTAAGGGATATTCCGCTTGCACAGGGTGTAAGGCTTCTTTCTAATCCGGATCAGACTATTGCGCTTGTTAAGTTTGCCAAAGCTGAAGCTGCCGCTCCTGCCGCCGCTGAAGCCGCTGCTCCTGCCGCCGCCGCTGCCGCGCCTGCCGCAGATAAAAAAGCTGCTCCGGCTGCCGATAAAAAGTAAAGCTTTTTATACGCTTTTGTTAATTAACTCATGGTTTTAACCGGATTCGAGGAAAAGGTTTCTGCTGTTCTGGATTGCTTTCCTGCAGAAACTGTTTTTCTAGCCGCTGTTTCCGGCGGCGCGGACTCCATGGCAATGCTTGCCGCTCTTTTAGCTGTTAAAAAAGAAAGGCTGCTTTTTTGCCTGCATGTTGAGCATGGACTTCGTCCTGCTTCTGAAAGCAGCGGAGACGCTGATTTTGTAAAAGCTTTTTGCAAGAGTAATGGAATAAAGTGCCGCGTAGTGCATATTTTAAAGGGAAAAATTGCAGATTATTCACAGCGTAAAGGCACAGGTATAGAAGCCGCCGCGCGTTATTTCAGACATAGGGTTTTATCAAAAGAAGCAGACCGGTTGGGAAAAAATACTGTCATTTTGCTTGCACACACAAAAAACGATCTTTTGGAATTGTCTCTTATGCGTGTTTTACGCGGTGCAGGGCCTATGGGTCTTGCCATTATGCCGCAAAAGCGCGGACGTTTATTCCGCCCGCTTTTGAATATGACCCGCAGCGATATTACCGGTTATCTGACAGAAAAAAATATCTCATGGCGCGAAGATGCCACAAATACCGATGTTAAATTCTTACGCAATCGTATCCGGCGCCGGCTTGTTCCTTTTTTAAATGAAACTTTTCCAATATGGAAAAAAGGCGTTTATGTTATGGCAGAAACTCAAGCGCTTGTTTCTGAATTTATTGTTAATGAAGCTGCCGCGCGGATTAAATGGGAAAGAACAAGCGAATCTTTATTTACAAATGAAGAAAACTTTTTTACACAGCCGCAGATTATAAGAGAAGAAGCTGTATTCCTGGGAATTAATTTTTTATGTTCTTTTATTGGTTTGCAAACCAGAACCGGAAAATTAAAAACAATTAAACGTTCTGTTCTGGGAAAATTCTGCACCGGCAGAATAAACGCCGCAGACCTGGGGTTATATAGGTTAAAGCGCGAAAAAGGCAAAGTGATTCTTTCCCGCGTAAAAAAAGAATTCTTTGAACGCGGGGTTTCTCAGCTGATTTAAGTGCTAGTGTCCTGTTATATTTGGTTTTTGTTTTAATAATATTTAAAGAAATGAATTTTCACTTGAAAGAAAGTTGGTTTTATGATATATTATTAAGAAAAGGAGCTTAGGTAACATGTTAAAAAAAATATCTAAAAATTTTAAGTTAAGTAATAATAACATTTTAGAAATAAATGAGAAAACAGAAGTATTTTGCGGAACATTGGAAGATGCAAGGATTATAGACAATGATTATTGTCTTTTTGTACTTGGTGATGAAAAATTTAAAACTATAACGTATTTAAGGGAATGTTTTTATGGAAATGAAGCAACTACCGGAAGAATTCAAAGACTTTATAACGCTTCTTAATAAACATAAAGTTAAATATCTTTTATTAGGCGGGTGGGCTGTAGGTTATTATAGTAATCCAAGAGCAACAAAAGATATTGATTTTATTGTTTCAGTTAATAATAAAAATTTAAAGAAATTAAAAGATGTATTTAATGATTTTAAAGCTTCTCATGTAAATATTGAAATTTTAAAAGAACATAAAGGATACATATTTCTTGGTAAATCTCCAATGAAAATAGAAGTTATAAGTAATGCCGATGGAATAGATATAAATGATTGTTATAAAAGAAAAAATGTAATAGAAATTGATGGTGTTAATATAAATATTATTTCTAAGGAAGATTTAATTAAAAATAAAAAATCTACTAATAGATTAATAGACCATTCAGATGCTGAATTATTGGAAAATTTTAAAGCAAATCCTTTTATTAATACAAAAAAAATATTAAAATTAAAGTTAATAACAGCAAATATAACAGGAGCTTATGGATCAGAACTAAAACAAGAAACTTTAGATATGAAAAAAAGGAAAAAAGATAAATATTATTATAGTGATTTGATAATAATTAATAAAACAATTGAATTATATAACGAAGCTTTAGAAACTAGAAAAGAAAAAGATGTTATGCTGCTTCACGAATCATTTAAAAAAAACCCTGTTACAAAGAAAACATTTGATAATTTTAAATACAAATTATTAAGAAGTAAAATATATAATGAAATAGAATACAGATTTAAACTGCTTTTAAAAAATGAGTATTCATACTTGAATTTAAAAAATAAAGGTGAAAGCGTCGGTTAAATAGAAAATATGCACAGTTTTTTAAAAAAATGTGTCCGAATAAGTTTTTCAAACTTTTCGGACACCGCCTTACGCATGTTATTAAAACGAAAATTTCTAATTTTACTGCGGAAATTTAAAAATCCAAACCGGAAAGATTATTTTCCTTATGTTTTTTCCAAGGCCTAATTCTTTGTGAATTTCATCGTTTGCCGAAATAGAATTTATGCCGTAATATTCTGCAATATCGTTATTTGGCCAGTGCTCGCTATTGCCGGAAATATCACTTAATCTATCTAATGCATTATACTTATTCCGCGAAGGAATTAATGGCACTTCAATATCTAAATTGCCGTTATTTTTTTCTGAATAAATATACTCGATTCTTTCGTGCCAGCGTAAATAAACGCCCAATATTCCTCTTGTCGGATTAACTAAAGAGTAAGAAAACAAGGTAAGCATTAAAACAGAAAATACAATAAGGGTTTTTTTGGGTATTTTTAATTCCCTTTGCGAAAATATATGAAAAAGCGAAATAACAGAAAACACGGTTACTATAAAAAATGCACGCCTTGGAAAACTGGGGGAAAGAATCATTGAATAAATGCCGGCAACTGCAGCTAATGTATAAAAATAAGAAAATAAATGCAGTTTTTTTTGTTTTAAATGTGTGCAGGTTATTCCAAAAAAGGTAAAGGTATAAGATTCTTTTTTTTGGCTGTAAATATCCAGAGCTAAAAATATTATTGTAATAATAATAAAAATCCCGTACATAAAAAACATTTCTGTTGCATCAATAAACCGCATTAATAAAAGAATTATAAACGGCTGGCTTTTATTGTTTATTTCATGAATTACTTCCAGGCGGACATAATTACCCGGAGCCGCAATTAATAAAATAAAACCAATTAAAAAACCTATCAAACCAAGGATTTCAAATAAATAAAATTTACTTTTATTTATTTTTTTTATTATAAAGTATGCCAAAAGAAGGAACAAAACTGCGGCGCCTGAGTTTTCATTACTCCAGCCTGCAAGGATTCCAACAAATAAAAATAAACCAGACAAGAGCGCATTTAATTTAAAATCATTATTGTCATAGTTTATTCTGAAAGGTACAAGAAAAAGAAGAATTATTGTTGTTGTCCAGAGATAATTGCAGGTGCCGGTAAGCCATAAAAAGTTCTGCCCCCATGCTGGTGTTATATACCAGAATGTTATATTGATAATTATATATAATAAAGGTTTAAAGTTTTTTAATGAACCTGTAATGTGAAAATATACAAGAAATATAAAAGCGCAGTATATTAATGTATTAACTGCATTAAATACAGGTTTGCCTATCAATAATAATAACTGAGCAAAAAAATGCGCAATGCTTCTGCCGCCCCAGTTAAAATAATGCTCATATTGAGATTCTATAATGTCAGTTACCGAATTAATCCCCTTTGAATAAGAATAATCATCGGCAATTAACGGGGTGTAAACATTAAATAGGAAAAATAATAATATTATTCCAACACAGCATAGATAAAGCGGAAAATTCTGTTTTAAATTAGTCATTTAAAATCTCCTTTTTTTCTTTGAATACGATAAATCGCTGTCCAAAATAGTTTAAAATTGTGAATATACACATACCTGCAAAAAGCGCTGAATTTTCGCGGATATTTACAGGGAAATCTTTTAATAAATAATTCATAACAGGTTTTGAAAGACCGTATGCAATAAAGTAGGAAAAAGCGATTGTTAAAATGAACGCAGCTATCATAAATACCGACCACTCTTTTACTGCAAATGTAAAATATTTATTAAGAAAAAAACTTAAAATACTTGTAAAAATATAGTTTAATGCAGATGAAACCCAGTAATTTAATATTGTAAAATTGTACAATAAAAACATTATAACAGAACCCAGAAGAGTATTTATTAAACCAACTAAAATAAACTTGATTAATTTTTTGTCAAAGATAGTGCGAATCATTATTTTGTCTCTTTTATAATGTAAAAAGGCCGGTTTTTTGTTTCTGTATATATTTTGGATATGTATTGACCCAAAATTCCTGCGGTAAAAAGCTGGATGCCGGAGCAAAAAAGAATTATACAGACCGTTGAAGCCCATCCATCGACAGGATCACCCCAGATAATCCGTCTTATAACAAGGAAAGTTATCATTACAAGAGAAACCAGAAAGAATAATATGCCTGTTACCGAAGCTATTGCCAGCGGTTTCGATGAAAAAGCCGTTATTCCGTCCAATGAGTATAAAAGCAGTTTCCAAAAAGACCATTTTGTTTTACCTGTTAGTCTTTCTATGTTTTCGTATTCAAACCATTTTATCTTAAAACCTATCCACGGAAATATTCCTTTGGAGAATCTGTTTTTTTCCTGTAATAATAAAAGCGCTTTTAAATAATGTTCATTCATTAAACGAAAATCTCTTGCGCCGTCAACAATTTCTATGTCTGTAATTTTTTTCATTAATGCATAAAAACACTTTGCAAAAAATGAACGGATCGGCGGCTCGCCGCTGCGGTTTACGCGCCTTGTTCCGGCGCAATCGTAACCGTCCTTTGTTACAGCTTCAAGCATTTTGGGAATGAGCGAAGGCGGATCCTGACCATCAACATCCATTGTTACAATATAATTGCCTTTTGCTGTTTGCAGCCCGGCAATAAGCGCAGCTTCTTTTCCAAAGTTACGTGAAAACGAAATATAACGGACATTACTGTCTGTATTCTGCAGTTCGCGCATTTTTATTAGTGTATTGTCTTTTGACCCGTCATCAATAAAAATTATCTCATGGTTTATTTTTAATGATTCACAGATTATTTTAGCTTCATTATAAAACGGCAGGATTGATGTTTCTTCATTATAACAGGGTACTATTATAGAAAGAAAATTAGGCATTTTTACTCCAAAAATCCATTTAATTTGTTCAAATAGGCTAATACGCCGTATATTATTATGATTATATGTCTAATAAGATTATTGTCAATCATTCAATAGGCTAAATAGCATATAATACTGCTAATTATGGGATTTAAGGAGAATTTAAGGGCTGAATTAGCCTATTCCGGGATTTTTGTTAAAGAACTTTCGAACCTTTCAGGCGTGAATCTGCACACATTGAATAATTATTTAAGCAAGAAAGGACAGCTTCCTTCGGTAGAGGCTGGCGTTAAAATTGCCCGTGCCCTTGGCGTTACGGCAGAATATCTGGTTTTCGGCGAGGAAGATGAACGCGAAGAAGTCCGTGCAAACGGCGAAATTAGATCGATTATAAAAATTGCAAAAAAACTTAATGATGGAAAACGAAAATTTGCATTAGAGATGATGAAACTGCTGGCTCTTTTTAAATAGATTGAAGGTATAGCTGCTCACGAGCAACTATACCTTTTATATTGATTAACGTACTACATTAGAATAAGCCATTCTACCGTGTGTGCCGCCTGCGATAAATCTGCCGTTCTCATAGGTTATACCGTAGATATTACTAGAACTAAATGTAGTGGTAGTTCCATTTTCTGCTCCCGGAGTAATAGCAGTCCAATTTATATCATTGGAAGAATAAGCAATTTTCCCTTCATCTCCAACCGCAACAAACATCCCATCACCATAAGCGATGCTGTGGATTGCGATATTAGAGGAATTACCAAATGTAGTGGTGGTATCATTTGCTGTTCCTGAAGGAATATGAGTCCAGTTTATCCCATTAGATGAATATGAGATCCTGGCATCATATCCGCCAGAAATAAACTTATTATCCCCCATATGCTATGTTATAGATTGTTTCATTTATTGTACCTGCAGGAATGGCGGTCCAATTTACCGGCGGTAGCGGCGGAAGTGGTGGGGGGCGGCGGCTGATCAGGCGTAACTGGCGAATCGTCCGGGTTTCCGCAAGCAGTCATTACAAATCCTGTTATTGCAATTAATACAATAACGCTTAACAATTTAAATGTGTTTTTCATTTAAACACTCCTGTTTGTTGCTCTTTGAATAATGGCAACATTTATGATAAACACTCAACGAGTGCGCGAACTAACATTAATTACAATATAACTACTATTTTAAAAATGTCCAAAAATTCATTTATTTTTATATAAATATACGGCAGGGAACAAACTTGACTACAGTGCATTGCAAAAAACAGTTTCATTATGTTTGTCATTGCGTCAATATTCATACGATTTATATGTTCGGGCATACATTTCTAGTATAAAACAATGCAGAAAATTAACAAAAAATTGCAAAGATACTGTAAAAATGATAATAATGCTATAACTGCTCAGTGAAACTAATCAAACAGCTCTTTTACCTGTTCATTTTCTTTTATTTGTTCATCTTTCTTAACAGGTTCAATTTCTTTTAAATTTTCTATTAATTCTTTTTTAACATTATCTTGAAACCCATTTTCACAATAAACATAAAAAGCAGTTTTTTGATATTTTGCTTCATGATCTTTAATTGGCAATAGATCATTCAAATGCTTTGGTTTGTCATTAACCATTACCTGTAAGTTTTTTAAGATTCTTTCGCAAAAATTATTTTCTCGTTTTACAATAAATATGTTTCCTGGTTGAATGTTTAATACTTTTGATATTTTTACTATCAGACGTGAACGATTTAACGAATTGCTGATATATTTTGTTATTTTTTCTTTTTGCTTTTCATTTTTATAGCCGCATTCGCTTATAAAATCGTTATATTGGTTTAGTGTTTTCCAAAGCGGTTTTAAGTATTTTCTGTTTATAAGCTGGTTAATTATTTTAACAGTATTTGCGCATGTTATCTCGCCTTTTTTTATCAATCTATGAGCTTTTTTAATCATATGCAGTGCATCAATATCTGATACGCAATCATCTGCAATCGCTTCACAGGTAAATAATAATGGTATAGAAAACCATTTAGAAAAATCTTTATAAGATAAATTTAATTTAAAAAATTGTGAAAAGCATTTATAATAAAGAAAATCTGTATATACAACAGTATGATGATTATAAACCCATAGATACAATACATCTCTGCAATCAATTAAACCCTGTAAAGCAGAAATTCCCATTTTTGAAAATAACAATCCGCCTTCTTGGGTATTAACGGTTGCGGACATTATTAACCGGTTGACATCCAATCGTGGTCCAATATATCCTACCACTTTATTATCTCTAAGCAGATAGTCTATTTTATCAACATCAATGGCTTCCGAATTAACAATACTGATTATTGTATTTTTAAATATTCTTCTTATGTGGTCACTGTCATCGTTGGAAGTGTATTTTATTCCGCATATAATTCTAAAAATAAACTCCAGGTTAATACTAACATTTTCATTATCTGGTTTATAATAACAAAATACCAGCTTTTTAGTAAATTTTCTGATTATAACATAACATGACATTAGTTCATGCGCAGCCACATCTTTATCATTTAAATATTCTTTCTTAAGGTAATCCACAGTTATATTTAAATTGTTGCATTTTATTTCTCTTTCTATGTTATCTATTATATCTTTTTTTATTAATAGGCTTTCGCAGGCATGAGAGAATGGCGCATGACCAACATCATGAAGCAATGATGCATATAATAAATGATCTTTTAAATAATCTGGATTAAAAAATAAATCATTATAATCCAGATTTAGGTTAGAATTATTTGTCTGCGAACCATCTTTATCTTTTAATTCAATAAGTTTATCTTTTATTTTCTCAAAAAATACTAAAGATAAATGCATTACACCAAGTGAATGTTCAAAGCGCGTATGATTTGCAGCAGGATAAAGATGTTGTATTGTTAATTGTTTAATATATTTAAGGCGTTGAAAGGATTCTGTATCAATAATAGATCTAACATTTTCATCTATATCTATATATGTATGTACCGTATCCCGTATGACTTTTTTCTTCATTTTAACCTGCAAATATAATATAAAATATCCTTTACCTTCTTTTTATTTTTATCTAGTGGCGCTAAAAATGGCTCTTTTTGTCTGGTAATTTCAAAATTATTCATTTGTAATATTTTAGAGTATCTGTCAATTGATCTATGATAATATGAAATCCTATAAGGATGCTCCGCATGTCCTTGTATTTTAAAAGGAACTTCATATTCTTCTTCTTTATCATATTCAAAAATATCAGACTTTATATATTTTCTTGTAGAATACCAAAAAGCTGGATGAGGAATAGAAAATATTAAGTATCCATTCTTAACCAATAACTTACTTATTGCATTTATATTTTCTTCCAAATTCGATATATTATGAAAAACCATATTAGCTATACAGATATTAAATTGTAAATTACTGTTTTCTTTTTGGAAATCCAAAATTGATAAATTACAAAATTCTATATTATTGGCAAAATCCCTTTTTGCATATTCAATTGACCTTGAAGATGCATCTATTCCAATAATATTTTTAACATAATTAGCAATTTCTTTGGTTAAAAAGCCAAGACCGCATCCAACATCTAGAACATTACATTCAGATGCAATTTTCTTTATATCATCTCTGAATAAAGGCACAAGAAGCTCCCAATATGTCCGGTCTCCGCGAGACTCTAATTCTTTTTGCCTGTATGCAGCATTTTCATCCCAAGGATTAAAACAACTATTCATTTTTTTCCTTATTGTTTACTTTTTCTATTGAGTTTAGTAAATCTTTAACCACTGTTATAATGTACGGATTACTGGAATTACTTTCTTCTTTAACTTCAATATAGGTCTCATTTTTTTTATCACAAATAATAAGAAAAGTTGAATTATCCTCCTCTAATAAGGAAAAGCGATGTGTGGTTAGCAAATTGTTGTTTTGAAAAATCTTGACATTTTTTTCTACTAACCTTGCTCTAATATCAGGATTTATCTTTTCTTCCTTTAAATATAAGGAACAATCCGAACCTTTTTTACAAATTGTATTGACTAAATCATAATGCCCATGTATCATCCAATCAAGGTTGGAGCAAAATAACTTAAGTTTCCCGGACCTGCTGTACCACTTTTCAAAGAATTCAAAGAATTTATTACTTTTTTGCTGAAATGCCAAGACTTTGTTCTCTTCTTTCTTTTTTAAAAACCAAATAATAACATAGATTATAATAATTAATGCAATTAATCCAATTCTGACTATTTTTGGAATATTTCCAAAAGTTGAAATGGGCATAGATAAAACGGCGGGAATTAGAAATATTAAACCAAGAATTAAATCGAATTTATATTTTAAAAACACTTTCTGCCTCCTAAAAGCCGCAAAATAGATTAGAAAAATCTGTATTTTTTGTATTCTGGTAGAAAATTAAGAATTTGTCAACTAATTTTTCTTGCTTTTTTATCCTAATATTGGATAACTATTTTCCAACAGCCTTACACAGCAATAGGCATACAAAACGGAGGTCCTTTTTCGCTGTAATGCATTTCATTAATCTAATTATTGCCGATATATTGCTGGGTAAGTTCGTTTACAAACTTATGAAGCGAGTCATTAAAACATTTTACATAACTCATCGCATCGTTATTAAGTATATTTTCAGGCAGAAAAAGTTGATAC
>Ga0123356_10000694_pt1 | contig 37270 bp, 26 predicted proteins | sample TergutEmb28metaG_2_FD_92546 | JGI IMG/M metagenome (GOLD analysis project Ga0123356, IMG submission 92546) | Embiratermes neotenicus P3 segment gut microbial communities from Petit-Saut dam, French Guiana - Emb289 P3 | ecosystem: Host-associated > Arthropoda: Insects > Digestive system > Gut ...
GGGAATTTAAACGTCCCTTTAAATTCCCGATTTTAGCCAGAAAATATCCCGCGGTCAGCGGGGATTATTTGTATACTATTATAGCATTATTTTAATAAAAAAAGTCAAGATGCCTCTATAAAATGTTTATTTTAATGAACATAACAACTATTTTCTGCCAGCGCCGAGGATACGTTTTACCTCAAAAAATCAGCAGATAATCGGGAATTTAAAGGGACCTATAAATTCCCAACCCCTCTTCCCCCTCTTCCCTCTTCCTCTGCGTCCTCAGCGCCTCTGCGCCTCTGCGTGAGTCCTTGCCAATCCCCCGCGCGGATTAAACCTGAAAAGCCATCCCCTCTTTAGCCATAACAATTTCCAGGGTGGCACTTTTCGCGCATTGACTTTCGTATTGGACCAACTGCCCGTCACTGTGAGTGGGCTCGTGATGAAAAAGCACCAGTTTTTTAACACCGGCTTTGGAAGCTGTCTCGATTGCGTGATCTATCGAGGAATGACCCCAGCCGATGCGGTTCGGGTATTCTTCGTTTGTATACTGAGCGTCATGAATTAGAACATCGGCGCCCTTTAGGAATTGAATTATTTTTTCGTTTTCTTTTTCGTCTTTAAAAGGTTCGTGATCAAAAACGAAGGCGGCGGATTTACCTTTGTAGTTAAAGCGGTAACCTAAACATAAAGTAGGATGATTTAACAGTTTTGTTGTTACGGTAAGACCAGATCCCAAATCAAGGGTTGTTTCTCTTATCTCTTTATATTCAATTTTTGCGGATAATTCATCTACCCTGATAGGCCAGTAATTGGGGGAAAGCTGGGTTTCAAAGATTTTTTTAAGGCTTTCTGTTTCTTCAGAAACCGCGCCTGTAATCCGCAGTTCGGCGCCGGGATTGTAGATTGGAGCAAACATCGGGAAACCCATGATATGATCCCAGTGAGTATGAGAAATAAAAAAATCAACTTTAATTTTTTTGTTTTTTGGGAATTCGTTAGCCATAAGCCAGTCGCCCAGAGGTCTTGCGCCGGAACCCAGATCGACAACAAGCAGACGATCATCCGCTCTAATTTCTATACAGGAAGTGTTTCCGCCGTAAATAACAGTATCTGGACCGGGACACGGAATAGAGCCGCGTACACCCCAAAATCGCACAGAAAGCATATTTTAATTATATTATATTTTAATGAATAAAATCAAGATTTTTCACCTGTTTAATCCGCCAAGAACCGTGCCGGCAAGCGGTCTCGCCGTTACTTCTGCGGAGAATTCCCCCGCATTATACTTCCCGCCCGGGACCCCCGCTGTTACTCGATCATAGCCTGCGACCCTAAAATAATAAAGAGTGCCGTTTTTAAGACCGTCTATAAACACACTATTGGTCATTCCCACATCGATAGGAGAAACACCCAAAAAAGAATCCTCTCCAAAAAGCTCGCCCCGGACGGAACTGTAATAAACAAGATACCCTGCTGTATTCGCATTCGGACTATGTCTCCAGTTAAGCTGAACACCGCCGTTTCCCGCTGTTGCAACCACATTTCTGGGCGGCAAAGGCGGCTCTCCGGGCATATAAATTATATTTAAGGTTTCAAGATACGGAGTTGTTTCACCGTCGGCAGAAGGATAAAAATCGACCGCTATTTGAACATATCGTCCTTCTATTCCAAAAATATCAGAGCCCGGTGTAAAATTTACCCATCTTGTATTATTTAAAAGCCAGGGATTTTCGCTGGCACGAATAAAGAAATTCATTTCTGAAGCGTCAGAAAAACGGAATGTCCCGTTTTCGCGGTATTCGCTTATGATACCCGCTCTGCCGCCTTTAACATCGATCCTTGAAACATTGCTTAAATTATCACCAAGGTCGATAGCGCCGGTTTCCATTCTGCCGCCGAAAGAGGGGTATTTCTGGACAGAAGCGCGTCCCGCAAAAACCCTGTGGATTTTAAAATCATCCATAAGACCTTTGAAATTTTCACCAAGTAAAAAAGAACCGTTTGCGGCAATTGGAGTATAAACTTCGCTGTTTTCCCGCCCTGTCCTTGTAGCATAATTAATAGTCTGGCATATTCCGTCTGTGATATACTCTAACATTCCGGTTACAGCATCAAAACGAATAAGATGATGGCTCCAGGTTTTGGGAACCAGAGGAGTAACCCCTGAAAACTCAATATTGATAGTATTGGCAGCATTTGTTGATGTAAAGAAATCTGTAAATGTCCATTTAAGCCTGTTTCTGGAAGTTACGCATTGTATACTCTGCGCGGAATTGGCAGAAACCCAGGAGAATATTCTCTCGCCGTTTTCCATATTCTGGGGATACAGCCAAAACTCTATGGTAAAATCCCCGATACGATTACCCGGCGCAAAAAGGGCATAACGGCTTTGAGGCGTAATTGTGATACGGCTGCCGGGATTGCCGAATAACGCAGCTCCCGTACCGGACCTTGCAAAAGAGCGATCAACAGGTATTACACCGGAAGCAGACACCCTGTAGCGGCCTATACTGTCATTGTACAGCCTTGCATCCCTTTCATCGAATGAAACGGACATATCGATATCTGATATTGCGGTAAAATACCCCAGCACTCCTGTCGCGGCAGAATAACCGCTTGAAACGGCAGAAGACAAAATCAATACAGGATGAGGCCTTAATTGTCTTGCTTCTGTTACACCGTTTCTGCTTTCGGCTTTGCTCCAGGTTGCGTTTCCTCCCAGTGAATAGGTTTTTTCCCCTACCGCGAAAACACTACCGCAAACAAACAGAAAGATGTATACTGTGTGTATGAAAATAAATCGTTTTTTCATTTTAAACATAGCTCTCTTTTATCAATATCGGCATAAAAAGACATGGAAAATCAATTAAATTCAGAAAATCCGGCAAAAGAAAGCGCCTTTGACGCACCGTCAGAACCCGGCGTTTATTTAATGAAAAACGAAGATTCCCAAATTATTTATATAGGCAAGGCAAAATCTTTAAAAAACAGGCTAAAATCCTATTTTTCCGGCGAAAAGGATATCAAGACTGCTACCCTGCTTAAATATGTACATTCCATAGAAACAATAATTGTCGCAAGCGAATATGATGCCCTGCTTCTGGAAAATACGCTTATAAAACAACATTCTCCCAAATACAATATCAGCCTGAAAGACGGAAAAACATATCCTGTTATCAGAATTACACATGAAGAATTTCCCCGCGTATTCAGAACCCGCCGTATTATTCAGGACAAAAGTATCTATTACGGACCCTATGCGGACGCTCATGCAGTTAACACCATAATGGAACTAATCGATAAAATTTTTCCGCTTAGAAAATGCAAAAAAATAAAAAAGAACGTCCCCATGGGGTCTCTCCCCAGGGCTCCGTGTATGTACTATCATATAGGACGATGTATGGCTCCCTGCTGCGGAAAAATCAACATGGAAGATTATGCTGTCCATGTACAGCATGTGCAAAAACTTTTATCCGGCGAAAAATCTTCTCTTATAATTGAACTAACCGCCAAAATGCACGAGGAAGCGAGAGCTTTGCAGTTTGAAAAAGCGGCATTTATCAGAAACACTATCAATGCTATAGAAAACCTTCAGTCCGGTTTTGTGGAAGATCTAAATCCCGAAAACAGGGATTATATCGCATGGGCTTGTGAAGGCGTTTTTATTTCCATAACTGTCTTTTCCATGCGCGGCGGAAAAATGACAGGCAGAGATCTTTTTCGCACACGCTGCGCCGCCAATGAACAAGAAACCCTTGAACAATTTATCACTTCCTATTATGACAATAACAGGCACCCTCCGCTTAAAATATTTTTTCAGGATTTTACTTTGCAAAGCGGGGAAGAAAACAAACAATTATTAAAAAACTGGTTTAAAGAACAATTCGGCTATACTCCGGAAATTTTATCCGCGAAAGACAAGCATCATAAAGCCATTCTTTCCATGGCGCATCTTAACGCGCAGGAAGATTTGCGCAAAAGAATGAAAGAAAGAGGAGCCGGCCCTGCACTGGATGAAATAACGCGAATCTTTAACTTGCAAACAAGGCCGGAGCGTATCGAAGGGTTTGATATTTCTCATCTTGGGGGCAGGCATCCTGTCGCTTCGCTTGTTTCATTTAAAAACGGAACTGCGGATCGTAAAAATTACCGTCATTTTAAATTACGCACAGTTATTGGAATAACAGATGATTATGCCGCCATGCGCGAGGCTGTCAGGCGCCGTTATTCCCGCCTTATACGCGAAGGTGCCACCCTGGGTGCAACCCTGCCCGATATGATACTTGTAGACGGCGGTTTGGGACAGGTAAATGCCGCAAAAGGCGTACTGGATGAACTTGGCGTAAACATTTTTATTGTAGGTCTTGCCAAACGTAATGAAGAGCTATGGCTCCCCGAAGCAAAAAAGCCCGTCATTCTTTCCAGACAATCAGAAGCGCTGAAAGTTTTACAGAATATACGCGATGAATGTCATCGTTTTGCGTCAAATTTAAATACCCGTCTTCGTTCAAAAGATTTGTTTTTTACAACACTGGAATCTGTAGAAGGAATTGGTCCCAAACGCGCAGGCGCAATTATGAAGGAATACGAGTCTATCGCGGACATTGCAGCCAGCAAGCCTCACGAAATGTCAAAACGCTGCCGCATAAGCGAAGAAGCAGCCCGCGCAGTCCGCGCCGTCGCCAAATTATCACTGGAAACTATCTAATTTTATACCACGAACCGAGGAAGAATTTTCAACCACGAACCACACGAACCAATACGAACAGGGGGTAGATTTGCCAAGACTCTCGCAGAGACGCTGAGACGCGGAGGACGCGGGGGGAAGAGGGGGGAGAGTTTTTTACCACGAACCGCACGAACCAATACGAACGGTTTTTAAGAATAGCAAACACTTAATTCTTCCGTTCGTGTGTGTTCGTGTTTTGCCAACGAAGTTTCTAGGCGGTTCGTGGTAAAGATTCTTAAATCCTACCGGCCCATAATTCTCTTAAAACGTGCCTCGCGTGCGGGATCGGAATCCGGTATCCAGTGAGTTGGCATTCTTCTTTCTGCATTGGCTATGCGCTGAACCGGCAGCGGGTGGCTGTTGTTTAAGCTGCTAAAACGCGGCCCCGTAAGCCTGTCAAGTATTTTTAATAAATCTATAAGGCTCTTTGGGCTGTATCCTGTAGACGCGAGTATCGCGATAGCATTTGCGTCAGCGTCAAATTCCTGCAGCTGAGAAAAACCCCTGCCAAGCAAGGATTGTACAATTTGATTAATTGACTGTGTAAACTCATGCTGTTTTTCGGTTGAAACTTCCTGAGAAATACGAGCCTGCTCGCGTGTCAGCCCCTGTGATACGCGAATATTTTTTATATCCGCGATACTGTGCTGAAGCTGAATATGCGACATTTCATGAGCGATAATCGCGGCAAGCATATCTTCCGAGACTGTTATGTCCAAAAGACCGCGCGAAATAAAGATATGCCCTCCGGGTGTAGAAAAAGCGCAGGGAACATCAATATCCAAAACCATCACATGATAACCGCTGTACCAGTTAGGCACAGGGGAATTAATGGCTAAAGACGCGCAGATTAGATTCAAATATTCTATTACAGCGGGTTTTTCCGTATAAAGTTTATATTGGCTTAGAATATGCGCGGCGACAGTACGTCCCAAAAAGTAACTGTCCTGCATGGTAAATTCTTCCTGCGAAGCGCCTATCGCGTTATTCATGCGGGATAACGCATCACCGGGATTAAACTGCTGGGCAGTTATACTTCCCGCGATAATAAAAAATAAAATTACTAAAAATGGTTTTCTCATATTAATCTCCCCTTGAGACAGCCAATGTCCATACATTATTGGTAGCCGGATCTGTCCAGCTCTCAACTATATAAAAATTTCTTAATGTACAGGACGCGTTTGTTGCGGTTGTTGAAGTTATTTCAAAACCAAAAGCGCTGTAACTATTAAGATAATTATTCTGCGTATTTATTATTTGTGTCGTAATGCTTTCTATTATGCCTGTTACGGCATTTTCGTATGACCTAATCACCGCGTCAGCATGAGATGATAAAAATCCCGAATGTCCAACATATACTATATGTCCGCTTATTACAGGAGGCGTATCTACCCATTTAGGACGCTGTTTCGCGTAAGAATGTCCCATGTACCTGGGCACCGAAATATTTGCCGTATCCGCGCGGGCAACAACAAATACCGCGTTATTATTTTCAAAAGTTTTTATTATTTCCAGCCGGTCTTTGTATTTTTCCAGATCTTTGTCGTATTGGAGAGCATAATTTTTATCTGCCAAAAAATTCATAGCATTCCCGCCGGCCTGTTCACGCCTTGTAACTGTCCCGCTTACCGAATCAAAAAAAGAAAACCTGCGCGCGGCATCGGTAAGGGCATTCTGGATTGCGTTATCATGGTTGGATAACCGGGGAGATACTCCCAAAAATACCAGAGAGCCGTTGACAAACGAGGCATCCTGTACGGCATTTTCCTGTTGTTTTAATCCTTGACAGGAAACAACAAGCAATGCCGCACAGGTAATTACGTAAAAAAATGAAGTAAAATTAAATCTGCTCACAAATCATCAGTCTATTGAACGCGGTGTAGGTCTTGATTCAGTCTGAGCAATGCGATCCTGCATCATTCTGGAAGCTTCTGCTGCTCTGAAATCTGCATAGCGAGCGGCTTCGTTGTCAAATACTTCATTTACTACTCTGTTAGCATCTGCTTTTAACAAAGCAACGCGTACCCACCAGGTTCCGTCAGGCATTCTTTTCTGCGCGTTTGGAATAGCGCCGGAAAGATTCACATTGACCAATTCCTGGGTAACTCTTTCGATTGACTGGATTGATGCTGAGTTATTTAAGGTTCCTGCTTCCCTTGCATAGTCGGTTAACATACTCTGAACCAATGTGCTCATTTGGGCTGCGACATCTCTTCTTGCGCGTGAAATAGCAGTATCTCTGGCGAGGCTTTCATTCTGCAGCTTTGCGATACCAATTCCCCAGAAAGCATCTTCCGGCGGAAGATCATCGACCCATTCCGGTGCGTCCATTCTGGGGGCAGAAGGTGTTGAAGCGCAGCCAAACACCAGTGCCACTGCTAAGATGGCAATAAACAATACATAGAGTTTTTTCATTTTTTATCTCCTTGCTTATATTTAAAGTTTCTCAAGAAACTTTTTTACAAATTACTTGCTCCCTACTTTAAAGGTATTAAGGACGCAAGATAGTTACTAAGCGCGGCAGTAAATTGCTCCGCGATTATATTTTCCGCGCTGCGAAATGCCGTCGCTTCCGCATTGGCATAGGATGTATGGCCGGATCTGTCATTAAAACTAAACGGTAAAAGGGACGCGCCTGTTGAATTTTCTATTAAATTGGCGCTTACCTCTATACGGCAGAAAATATTGGCATTATTGGGGAAAGTTACTTCGCTTACATGATAGCGCACTTCCAGCGTATAAAGCGGATTATTTCCCCTTGTCCTAAGTCCTTCCGCACCCAAAACCCTCGCGAACGCATCCTGCAGGCGGTTTGCGCGATCATTGGGGACATTTACCACTACGGTAATGTTTCTTATTATATTTGTCGCTTCCAGATTATAGGAATCCGCGCTTTTAATGTTTAATGACGCGACAGAACCTCCCGCCTGGTTAATAATACCGGCATAATTTGCGTTAATACCTGCTATTTGCGCGGCAAGCCTGAAACGCGCATAACCGTCCAGAGTATTTCTTTCCGTATTGCTCATATTGGTAAGCAGGTCTATATTGCGGTTGTTTATAATGATCAGGTCTGAATAAATAGCAATTGTTCTTGCCTTGTCCATGTAGGCTGCCACATATACAGTGCCTTTTCCGTCGTCCCATACATTTCCAATTTCCGCGCCGATAAGATTGTCCATATTTGCCGCTGTAGCGATTCTTTCGCGTACACTGGTATTCTCGGAGGCGCTTACCACTCCCCTGTTAACAGCTTCCGTATAATTTGTAGCAACGGTTAAATCTGAACGTATAGACTGACCGAAAATGGATATTAATGAGGAAAGAGCCCTGGATTCCGCGTGATTGCGGTTTGAAGCCATGCCGACCGCGGCAATGAAACGGTCTCTGCTATAGGCAGCATAGGGATCGGCTACCCAATTCGGCTGTCTGCCGCCGCGCGTCACCTGTGCGGGAGCCGCCGGCTGGGCAGTATTTCTTCCTGACGCTGAATTCCGCGCTGTAGAAGCCGCTGCCGCTGTTGATGCCGCCGCATTGTTGGTTCCGCCTCCCAGAGCCGCTTCCAGCCTTCTTACAGCGTCTCTAGCCGCCGCATCTGCCTCTTCTGGCGTTTGCGCAAAGATATTTCCTGAAAATACCAGGAAAAAAAGGAAAAATAATATAAATAACGGGTTAAATAGCCTTAATTGAGTCGTGTTTTTCAAAACATCCTCCCTTTTGTTACCTGAAAAGCGCTTTTGCGCTTAAATCAGGAATGATATAATGCTACAATTTATCTTGTTTTTTCCATTTTGTCAACATTTTGACCTACTATTTAAAAAATTTAAAAAACAGAAAACTAGTCTTTAATACCGCCCTTTTTAAAACTGCTTACTAATTTTGCATGCAATGTTCTAAAAGACACAATTATGGGAAGAATCAGAACAGCAATAAAACTTCCGGCAAATCCATTGTTATACAGGTTAAGTCCGCCGTTTACGTCTCCTATAAATATTGCTATTGAAACATGCAGAAAACCGGTAATAATTCCCCAGTGCCATCCGTATTTTCCGGCAATCGGAGCGAGACCCGTAGAAAAAAGGATCGCCAGAGTATTTACAGAAGCGGTTCTGTCAAGATGATTAAGATAAACAGCGATTATGCTTCCTATGATAATAGGTGTCGCGTTTTTTAAATGTTTACCGCAGGCGGCAAAACCTGATACTGTAAATATTCCCCCCAAAATAGGGCCGTTTATTGGTTTGCCAAGAACGAGCATCACTGTGGTTGAAACAATACACATAATACCGATGTTTATATAACAGGTATTGTGGTACTTTGTTAAATAGTCGCAGTCGTCCGGGTCTTTTTCCTTTAAAAGTTCCCTGAATTTTTTAAAGGCATTCACGGGTTTATCTGTAATTATTCCGTAAACAATAAGAGCCAATGCGATGGAATACGCAAGGATCGCAAGCTGCAGTGTGTGCGATGTATCCCACAAATTTTCCGGCACTATCTCTATGCCTATGCTTCGCATGAAACCCGCGAACATTGTCGCTATAAACCCGCCCGCTATTCCTCCGTTGTAAAGACAGTAATGGTTGTGCATTACTTTAACATAATTTGCAATTACAGGAAAAATAAAACCTACAAAAAGACCTATGCCGTAGGCTGCCAGGAATTTAACTATGCTGAAATTATTATTTAAAAACGCTACTTCGCTTACAATCGGTGAAATTGTTGTGCTTATCATTGCAAAAATGACCATTTCGGAAAATTTCTTCCCGGATACCATTCCATAAAGCCAAACTCCCGCCATAATGGGAATTGTGTTAAACATATTTTTTCCGAACAATGAAAACCCTATTGTTAAAAAGAGCACGGCTATTATTTTTCCGTTTGGTTCGCGTTTGTTCAGTATTAATAGGAATAAATTAAAAAGCACCAGAATCGCGGAGTTTACAAGAGCGGCTCCAATACCTGCAAGCGCCACATAATCGGTAATTAATACATTTCTGGAAGTATGAATTTTTATATAGCCGTCCAGTATCTGCCGGGGAGAATTTAAAATAAAAGCTATAATAATAAACAGAATGCATATACAAAACATTATTATATAATCTACAGGTATCCTGTATTTGGGTATTTCGTTTTTAATCTCTAGCATCAAGCCTCCTTTGGGCATTGTGGTTTTAATAAGTATGAGGTCTTTTTCACTGTTTAGCAAGTTAAATCTGCGTAACAATTAACCCTATAATAACTCCAAACAGCGTTACTATAGAAGCTGTCCGGTTTTTTGTCATAATTACAGATTGAGGCATTATTTCTCCGAAAACTATGTACAGCATCGCTCCGCCTGCTGTAGAAAGAGATAACGCAATCGCAAAATCCGAAATACTTCCAATAAGAATCCCGATAAATCCGCCCAAAAGTGTAGTTGCCCCCGCCAGAGAGGTAAGAAGCACCACTTTCCATTTTTTTATTCCGCCTGCCAGAAGCGGGGCGGCAATAGCCATTCCTTCCGGGATATTGTGTACGGCTATCATAAAAGCCAAAAGCGCTCCCAGCTGAAAACTATGACTGCCGCCTGCTCCTATTGCTATCCCTTCAGGTACATTATGAAGAGCAATCGCCAAAAGCATCATAATCCCGGATCGAAGAAATCTGCCGGCTGGATTATGGATTAACTGGCTTTCATGGTATAGTTCTTCATGAGTTATGTGTATTTTAAGACTGGTTGCGGTAATTTTGTCTACGATGTAGTTTAAACCCATTATTACCACAATACCAAGCACAAGACCCGAGACTGAAACTATAAAACCGGCAAGTTCAAACGATTTGGGTACAAGTCCAAAACAAACAATACTTATCATTACTCCTGCCGCAAATGACAATAGCCAGCAGATCATGTTTTCTGATGTTTTTTTTATCAGCATTGCGGAAATAAGGCTTCCAAGCCCCATTCCGCAAATACCCGCAATCGCGCTGAATAAAATCATTTGCTGCAAGCTAATTACCCTGATTCGGTCCCTGATTTAAAGGATTATTTCGAACCGTTACAACAGCGGAACCTGATTTAGAAGGATCCAAAGCTGATACCGCGAAAACATAAAGCACCGGCGCCCATTCGTTTGGAGCGACAGAAAGCAAACCCGCAGAGTTGATGCTGGTTCTGCTCGCGACTGCTCCGGTACCTGCCGCATTTGAACTGACTCTCCAGGTAACGGTAGTGTCAGGATTATTGTTCCCCAAAACAGTTGCGCTGAACTGAACGGTGCTGTTGGTAGATGTTGTTATAGTTGTAGGATTAACAATTACAGAGGTAACTGCAGGCGTTGTAGGAGTAGTCGGCGTTGTAGGTGTCGTTGGCGTTGTGGGTGTCGTCGGTGTCGTTGGTGTTGTTGGTGTAGTCGGAGTCGTGGGCGTTGTCGGTGTCGTTGGCTGTTCAGGAGCCGGATTTACATTAACGATAACGCTGCCGGATTTTGAAGGATCAAAAACAGATGTAGCAAAGACAAAAAGTATTTTTGATGTTTCACCGGCTGCAACAGTCAAAAGTCCATTTGCGCTGATGCTTGTACCAGGGGAAGCGGCTGCGGTTCCCGCGGCATTTGAACTAACATTCCATGTTACTGCAGTGTTGGGATCATTTGTACCTGTTACTACAGCAGCAAATTGCATTCCATTACCGGCAGTTATTGTCTGATTTATGGGAGTTACTGTTACATTTGATACGGTAGGAATAATTACCCTGACAGGAACATTACCTGTCTTTGTTGTGTCAAACGTAGAAGTCGCGAAAATATACAATATGGTAAGTGATTCGTTATTGGCTACCCTAAGCAATCCGGCGGAACTAATAGTTGTCCCCGGCGTTACAGCTCCTGTCCCTGTGGCATTTGAACTTACTCTCCAGGTTACCGTGCTAGGAGGATCATAAGTTCCCGTCACCGTAGCTCTGAATTGAGCGGTCTCCCCTGCTCTTACCGACTGGTTCACAGAGCTGACAGAAACATCGGTTACTGTAGGAACAACTACAGCAACAGGAATACTTGCTCTTACCGCCGGGTCAACTATGGAAACTGCAATTATGTGAAGAAATGCCAATGACTCATTTACCGATACAGAAAGCATCCCCGCAGTATTGATGCTTGTTCCCGGTGTAACAGAACCTGTGCCGGCTTCATTTGAACTTACGCTCCATCTAACAGCATGGTCAGGATTATTTGTACCGGAAACCTGCGCGCGGAATTGAAGGGTTCTGCCCGCTACTGCCGGCTGGTTTACAGGACTGATTGCTATTCCTGTTACCGTAACAATACGAATCTGTTTTGTATCAGAAAAGCCGTCTCTTGTGGATTCTGCTTTTACAAAAAGCACTGTAGCAGTTTCATTTTTATCCACTACCAAAAGCCCGTTGGCGGATACATAAGTTCCGTAAGCTACAGCTCCCATGCCGTCTCCGCGGGAACAGACAGACCATACTATATCACGTCCCTGAGTCCTTAAACCGAGGCTTCCGCCTGCCAATACCGAAGATAAATCATTATCTGTTCTGATATTTACAGAATGAAACAAACTTGCGCACCCTGTTAAAAAGAGCGCTGTTACCGCCAGGGTAATCCCGATAATTTTGCTGATGTTTTTCATACTTTTTCTCCTGATATATAATTATCTATTAGTGCAATTGCATTTTTGAACGCACTGTGTAATATTTGCGCGGATATATTATCCAATACATCATTTATTTGACGCGGCCATGATTTCTTTTTTAATTCACTTAACGTTTCTTTTACGGTATTTTTATCATATTGAGCGCAGGCATCTTTTATTACCAAAAGTTTTTCCAGGAAATACTGTTTGTCATTATCGGAAACATCTGAAAGTTTAACATCGTCTTTTTTTGTTTTTAATTTTTCAATTAAAGCCTCGAGCGCATTAATAAAAACAGGCGTTTTTGACAAAATAATATCATATTTTTTTTCTTCCGAGCATTGTTCCAGTTCCAAAGCGGCGGCAGATAATTCTATTTCTCCCATGTTTGCAAGAACGCTTTTTATTCCATGAACTGTAACGGTATACAAGTCTGTTTTCTCATTGTTAAACTGCTTTTCTTTACAGAAATCTTTCATTACAGTTATTGCGTTTTTTGCATCCTGAATAAAAAACATATTTTTTTCCGCTGTTTTTATATTGCTGCCGTTTTTATTGTTTTGCTCCTGCCGCGCTGCCTCTACAACTTCGGGCGTCTGTTTGTTTCTTACCATTTCATTCAATATATGATTAAGTTCACGCGAGTTTATCGGCTTGGAAATAAAACCGTCAAAACCGTTTTTAAGGAACATTTCTGCTCTGCCTACAAGCGCGTTCGCGGTAAGAGCAACTATACTGTGAGTGTATCCCATATCGCGGATGATTTTTACCGCTTCCATACCATTCATTTTAGGCATCATGTGATCCATGAATATTACATCGTAAATATTGCCTTCTTTTATTCTTTCGATAGCGTCAAATCCGCTGGAAACCGTATCTATTTTTAAACCGTATGGATGCAGCATTCCTTTGGTAACATAAATATTCGATTCCACATCGTCTACGACAAGAACGCTGCCGTAAGGCATATATTCGCGCAAAAACTGCATCTTTTTTGTAATTGTCGTGCTTTGAAAGCGGAAATTGCTTAGTTTATCGGTTAATTCAGAACCGCATACAGCAGAATTAAGGCGTTTCTGCGGAATTCGTACAGTAAACACAGAGCCTTTATTGAGTTCGCTATGCACATCAATTGTGCCATTCATAAGTTCGATCAGGCGTTTTGTAATACTCATACCCAAACCCGCGCCGACAGTAGTGCGGTTTGTCTGAAGGTTAAAACGCGTATATTCATCAAAAAGCCTTCCGAGCTGTTCTTTTGACATACCCTGTCCCGTATCACTTATGCAAAAAATAATATCTACATTATTTTCATCTATTGTTTCCGGGTAAATTGAAAATTTTACCGAACCTTCATCTGTATATTTAAAAGCATTGGAAAGAATGTTATTCAATACCTGTTTAATGCGAAGTTCATCGCCGATTAATTCAAGCGGCGTGTTTTCGTCAAGTTCAAGGTTAAAAACAATTGGTTTGCTTTCATATCTCAGGCGGATTAATTGCGAAGTATCGTTTATCAGGCTTGGAATATCATAGGTAACGGGAACCAATTCCAGTTTTCCGGATTCAATTTTGGAAAGATCCAGAATGTCATTGATTATGTTAAGCAGTAAATCGCCTGATTCATATATTTTACCGAATGCTTCTTTTGTATCCGGCGGAATATTTTCTCCCTGAAGCTGAATTTCCGCAATACCCAGAATTGCATTCATTGGAGTGCGGATCTCATGGCTCATGTGCGACAGGAATATGCTTTTTGAACGGTTGCTGTTTTCTGCCTGTTCTCTTGCCGTAATCAATTCGGTCATGTCTACGGAGTGCTGTATATGCACTGTGTTTCCGTTAGGCCATCTCATATATCTGTCTGTATTGCGGTAAATGAGTTTTGTTAATGAACTGTGTTCTTCCCAAACAACGGTCTTTTCAGGTTCTTTGTCCAGTTTAAAACAGGGGCAGAAACTGCATTTGCTGTCAAAATCTTTTTGAAAAACTTTATAGCATAAAAGACCTACGCAATCCCCTTCTATGCCGTAATGAAGCTTCATGCTGTTGTTTATAAAGAGAATTTCGTTTGTTTTTGGATCTGTTACATAAATCATTGAATCAATGCTGTTTAAAATACTTTCAAGTGAATTGATGGATATGTTTTTAATTCTGTTGGCTTCGTTGGCTTCTTCTACGGCGGCTTCAAGCTGCTCTTTTGTATCAATAATATTCTGCGTCATTTCACCGCGGATAAAGGCATTTGCTATCATCCTTCCTGCTGAACGCAGATTTTTTTCTTCGTTTTCAGAAAAAACCCTTTCATTGCGGCAGTCATCATAACCTACATAACCCCAGAACTTGTCATATAAAAATACAGGCGTTACAAAAAGAGATTCGATACTTTGCGCGCGAAGCTGCGTCTGCTCATTTAAAGACATATCTTTAACCATTCTGTTGATGCATTTATCTTCGGACAATATTTCCTTCCAGCCGGGAAGAGCATCGTTATATGACAATGAATCTTTTTTATAAGTGGCGTCTATCGGCGGCCTGAAAACACTGACCCATTCATGAACAAGAGAACAGCATAAATTCCCGTCCCTGGTGTGGTTTTTCCATATACATACACGGTCTACATCTACGGCTCTTGCCATAATACCCATGGATGTTAGCAGGCTGTTTTCAAAACTTTCTATATTGGGATCCAGCAGTATTGAGGAGACTTTATTAACAGCTTCCAAAAGCGCGTTTTGCCTGTCGATCTCCCCAAGCATTTGCTTATGCTCGCGCATATCACGGATATAGGCTACAACAGCGTCATCATCGCTGTGTACAACACTGTCTATCGCGACAATTGACGGTATTAAAGTCCCGTCCAGCAGCTGATGCTCCCATTCAAAAACGCAGCGGCCTTCTTTTAAAGCTTTATCTACATATGAAACAGATGCTTCAATGGAATTCCTTCCGTCTTTCTGATGTTTCGGTGAAAGTTCAAAAAACCTTTCAAGAAATTCTTCTTTATCTTTTAATTCAAAGAGACGTACCGCTTCCCCGTTGCAGTCAAGTACCTTGTAGTGTCTGGAAACAATAAAACAGCAGATGGGTATAGTATCCAGCATCATCCTTGCGCGGACACTCTCCTTTTTTGCGGCATCCATTATGGTGTTTGTCTGGCTCTTGTACAGTTCCTGCATTTTGTTGTTTCTGCCGTACATTACGATTAAAGCAACAAACAATGTTACAAGAATAATGGAGAACATGGTAAGAAAAGCAGCGCCAACGCGCCACGGACGCTGAACCATTGCAAGCTTTGCGCGGTAATCATAATTTTTTCTTGTCCATTGAACAGCAATAGCCTCTGTATCTATCAGTTGCAGCGCCCTGTCAATTATGGAGCATAAAACGGCTTCATTTTTGTTAAATCCAAATGTGGACGCAAATAAACTGTCAAAAACAACATTGGATTTATAGTCAATTTGTTCACGGAAATTGGTAAGCAAAAGCAGATGATGCCGGCTTGCCATCATTAAATCAATTTTTCCGCTTTCCAACGCGTCTATTGCATCATCAAAACTGTCATACTCCATTATACTGCCGTGTTCAGGAAACCAGGTTCTAAACATTGAAGCATAGGCGGTATTATTTATAATACCTACTTTCATGTAAAATATTTCATTGATATTTACATCCGGGAAATCAAGTTTGGAAAGCAGCGCGTAATTATCGGACAATATCGGGGTACTAGGCCACAGAAAGCGTCCTTCCCGTTCAGGGATGCGGATTAATTCCGTACCAAAAGCCGCTTCTCCTTCTTCCAGCATTCTAAACATTTGCGCAAGGGAGGTTGAAGTATCGTTTGCAAGGTTAAAGGTAAGACCTGTCAGTATCTCTATCCTGTCCAATAAATCAAAGGCAATTCCCTGCCATTGATCATCGTATGAATTATAAAAACTTACAGGATAATTATTGTATTCCGCAATAAAAGGAATAACAGGATTTGCCTTTATGTAAGAATATTCTTTCTCTGTAAGCTGCAAAAAGAGCTTGTTTCTCATGTATTCCAGGCGGCCCTGATTGTAAAGCATGGAAAGATAACGAAGAGAACCGTCATCCAGAGCTTTTTCTACAACCGAGATAACGGGAGCAAGATCCGGGTTTCCTGTTGTTAAAGAAACAGAACTGTAAATTAAAGGATAAAAATCCTTTGCTATTACATCGCCGTAAATGTCAAAGGAAGCTTCTGTCCAGTCATCATTTAAAAAAGCATCCGCTTCGCCGCTTTTGAGCATTCGGTAAACTTCATCTGTTGTATCAGCCAATACAATTTCATAAGTGCCGGGTTCAAGAACAGCAGTTACTTTTTCTATTGCTGCATCTCCGTCTATAAACGCATAACGCAGCGGCCGCGCGATATATTCAAGCGGGATGCTGTTTTCCAGCCTGAAAGACTTAAGCACATGCGAAGCGATTGCTGTTGTCATAAAATATGTATTGCGCCGTTCGGGTGTCGCTGTAATGTGGCCGGTAAAATCAACATCAAAACTTGCCAGAGAAGAAAGATATTCAGGACCCCGCATAATCATTTTAGGTACAAACGGAATATCAAACAGGGAGGTAAGCCATTCGCAGAACATGGCAGACCATCCGCTGATTTCACCTTCCCGGTTAAAGAAAGCTTCGGAAGAGTACAATACACTGTATACAAAATGACCTGAAGGTCTTTTTAAAACCTGTTCCCTAAGATCATCTATTGCTTTTATATCTTCAGCCGTAACGCCGGGAATTTCATGAAAAGAAGAGTACGGAGAAACATTTAAAGACTGTACATTTAATTCCGTATCTTTATCACAGCCGGAAAACAGAAGAATAATTAAGGCGGCAAAAATTATTCGCTTAGCCATTATTAATCTCCTTTGTAAAATCGCCCGAGATTTCTGCAAAAACATCTATCAGAGCCGGATCAAACTGAGTGCCTTTGCCGCTTTTAATAATCTCTGCGGCTTCTTCATGAGCGCATGGTTTTTTATACGGTCTTTGGGAAACCAGAGCGTCATAAACATCGGCTATTGCCATAATCCGCCCGGGCAATGGAATATCAACGCCTTTCATTCCGTAAGGATAACCTGAGCCGTCCCATCTTTCATGATGATAACCTGCAAACAGCCTGGCATACTGCAAAAAAGTATCATCGCCGGATTCGGCTATAATATTGTCTATAATTTTAACGCCTTCTGTAGTGTGAGTTTTAATAATTTCAAATTCATCGGCGGTTAACTTTCCCGGTTTGTTTAAAATAATATCTGTTATGGTGATTTTGCCTATATCATGCATACGCGCGGATGATATAAAAATATCCAAATCCAGATGGGACATCTCGTTTGCGTACACGCCGCGCTCAATCATTTTATTAATTAAAAGACCTACATAACCTGTGGTTCTTTCGATATGCATATCTGTCATTTTGTCACGATGTTCTACCATGTTTGCCAAAACAAAAACAATGCCGTTTTTCAGCCTTTTTAATCTTGCTGTTCTTCCCTGTATTATATCTTCGATATCAAGATGGGTTTTTATACGGTTAAGCAAAACAGGGCTGGAAAACGGCTTGGTAATAAAATCTATAGCTCCCATCTGAAACCCAAGGGATTCAGTAGAAAAATCATTGCGGCTTGTAAGAAAAACAACAGGGATGTCCAAATATCCTTTATTGGATTTAAGAAGTTTCAGCGCCTTAAACCCGTCCATCTCGGGCATGAGTATATCCAGCAAAATCAGATCCGGTTTTACTTCTTTTAACAGCTCAAACATACTGGAAGCAGACGGCAGAGTATAAACACGGTAAAATTTGGATAAAGCTTCGTCCGCTGACAACAGATTTACATTGTTATCATCAACAACAAAGATTGTTTTCAAACCGTTTTACCTCTTCTTATAGCGTGATATACAGTATACCCTATGGGAAAACTATTTTTCAACCGTTAATTTGCCTGCTTTTTCCCAAATATCCTAATTTTAACCTTTATTTCTTAATATTCTAACCATGTGGTAAATATTTATACCAATTCCATAAACATTAATAAGAGCAATTGGTATACTGCCCAAAAATATACTGTAAATCAGGAAGCAAAGTGAACCCGCAAGGTTAAGAATACGAAAATACAGGCCACCCTTAATGGTTATTGATATTGCTACCAAAATTGAGGCCAAATAACCAACCCATTCAAACATACTTATAGTATACTATGTTTACAAAGCACTATCCACAAAAGACCGGAATCAATTATAATTTGATGTAATGAACTTTAATTTTAAGGGCAAAATATCTCCTGTAAAAGCGGGTATTTTCACGGTTTTGGCGCTGCTTTTTGTAATTATCATCATATCCATCGTACGCAGGGATAATTCAGGAAACGAAGAGTTTATCGCCCCTGTTTTAACCATAAAGCCAATTCACGGTGATCTGGAAATCACCCTAAGAATATCAAGTCAGGTAGAAACCGGGCGCCTTATTACCCTTGTTCCCCGTGTAGGCGGCACCCTTTTACAGCTAACTGTTAAAGCCGGAGATGAAGTTACTGAGGGGCAAATTATCGCGCAGATTGATTCCAGTCCTTATGAACTAAGTTACCTTCAGGCTCAATCGGCTTTTCAGACAGCGCGCGCTACATACGGACGAATAAGCCAGCTTTACCAAAGTCAGGGGGTTTCCCGGCAGAATTATGAGGAAGCGAGAATGGCTTTTGAGGTGGCAAGAGCTCAGGCAGATTTAGCCGCCCTCAATCTGGACTACACAAAAATCCGCTCCCCAATGAAAGCAACCGTACTTATGCGGCACGGCACAGAAGGCGGTCTTGTAAGCGCTGGAACGCCGCTTGTTACACTCGGAGACCTGGACGACTTAAGAATTAAAGCGGCGGTTCCGGAAATTCACTACAGGTTCTTTGCGCAAAACTGGGAAACAATGCCCGGCAGAATCAATGTGCCTGCCCTGAAAGATGAAGGTTCCTTTGAACTTTCTCCCCTCAGCCTTGCTCCGTATGTATCGCCGGAAAACAGAAATTTTCTTGTTGAATATAAAATCCCCGGCGCAGCGGCAGGAGGGCTTCGTCCCGGAATGTTTGCAAATACCGAGTTTGTACTTGATAAAAGAGAAGATGTTTATTATCTGCCGTTTAAAGTATTGGCATCCGGGAACAGGCTCTGGTTTGTTACGGAACAGCAGAGATCTGATTACATTGAGCTAAAACCTGAATTTTTTAACAATGATTTTTTTCAAATCCCGCCGGAGCTTAAGGATTATTTATTTATAATTGAAGGGCAGCATTTTATCAAAGCTCATCAGCGCATTAATAATTTATCCAGAGGGGAATAATGAAAATCGCTGATTTTGCCATCAAGCATCCAAAAATAATAATTATGCTGCTTGTCACTCTTCTTGTGTTTGGTGTAATGGCAGCTTTTAACCTCAGACGAAGTCTTATTGCGGATATGAGCATGCCCACAATAGTTGTAATAACAACATGGCCTGGAGTCGGACCTTCGGACATTGAGCTTGAAATTACCAATCCTCTGGAAGAAGCGCTCGGCACTCTTGCAGGATTAAAACAAATGACTTCTGTTTCCAGAAATTCCGTATCTTTAATTGAACTGCAATTAAGTTACAACGAAAAAACCCAGGACAGACTTTACGAGATAAGAGAAAAAATTAACGGCGCAATGAACCGGCTGCCCGAAGGTCTTCCTGCTCCTCCGGCTATATTCCAGTACAGTACATCTGAACTTCCCATCATGACAATCATTGTAAACGGCGAAGGCAGCCGCAGCGAGTTATCTGCATTATGCACAGATCATATTATACCCGCATTATCCCGCGTAACGGGAGTTGCCAATATAAATCTAAACGGCGAAAGCAGGGAAATTATAGAAATAATTGCTGACCTTGACCGGCTTAACGCGCTTCAAATACCGCTTTTGGATATTGCAAGAATTCTTCCCGCCTCTAACCTTTCGCTTCCCGGCGGTGACGGGATTTATCAGGGATATAACCTTAACATCCGTACCGACGGCAGATTTACTTCTTTGCAGGATTTTGAAGATCAGGTTCTTGCATTCAGGGACGGGCAATTTATCCGGCTTAAAAACGCGGCAGATATAGAAATAACAGAAGATCGCAGAACCAATTATGTAATATCATCCGGAGAAGATGTTATTGCTCTATCTGTAATAAAACAAAATGACGGAGACAGCATAACAATAAGCCGCGAAACAAGAGCCATTCTGGAAGCAATGGAAAAAGAATACGGTCTTACTTTTACATTTATCAAGGATGATGCCGCAAACATTTCCATGTCCGTTAATTCTGTATTGCGCTCTGCTCTTTTGGGTGCTTTTTTGGCAGTTTTAATTCTTTTTATATTTATGCATAATACCAGCGCTACATTGATGATTAGTATTTCCATACCATTGTCAATACTTTTTACGCTGCTGGCTTTATGGGTAAAAGGTTCCAGTCTGGATCTTATCACCCTTGGAGGAATAACAGCCGCAATAGGCATGATAATTGACGCTTCCATTGTCGCGCTGGAAATGATTCAAAGGCACTTTAGCAAAGGCAAACTAACTGCGTCACAGGCTGCGTCTTTGGGAATAAAGGAAACAGGCGCTGCATTAATTGCATCAATGACAACAACTTTTGCCGCTTTTTTCCCCGTATTGTTTTTAACAGGTCTTGCGGGAATTATTTTAAAAGACGTCGCATGGACAATTATATTTTCCATCTTTTTCGCCATGCTCGCTGCCATTGTTGTAATTCCATTCCTTTGCGTGTTTTTACTTAAACATGAAAAAGAAAAAGGATTAGGCAAATTAATTTCTTCCCATGTAGAAAAATACATGGACAAGATAAACGGCTGGTACAAAAAACTTTTACAGAGCGCCATAAAAAACCGCTTTTCCTTTATCGCAGGCACTTTGGTTCTTTTTATATTGAGCATTTTTTCTCTTCGCCTGCTTGGCTTTGAATTCCTCGCGCAAACCGACATGGCAGAAATTGTTGTAAGCATAGAAACGCCCGGCGGCTATACCCTGGAAATGACGCGGGATAAAGTATTGGCGCTTGAAAAAGCCATAGAAGAGCTTATCCCAAATGAACTGGAAACTTCTTTTTTTACTGTAGGACAGGCAGGAGCGTTTTCTATGGGGAGCGAGCCGAACAGGGCTTACGGTATCATTAAACTTAAACGTCTGCGGGACAGAAAACGCCATGTTACAGAAATAGTTAACGAACTGCAAGAGGAAATAAAACGAAGAATTCCGGATTTACGGGCGGATTTCCGCAACGGAGGGCTTTCCAATCTTTTATCAATGGCAACGGGCGGCGAAGGTTTGGTAATCAATGTATACGGAACAAATCTTGACACTGTCGTAACAGCCGCAGAGCAGATAAGGCAGTATATGTATCAGGATCCCAATGTAGTAAGTACGGATGTAAATATCCGCTTTAATCAGCGTGAAATGAATACCCGAATCCTTCACCAGTACCTTGGGCTTTTGGGGCTTTCTTCCTACGAAGCGGCTTTAACAAACAGGATTGTATTTAACGGTATTTCTTTGGGAACATTCTACGGAGAAAATAAAAATTACCCGATAGAACTAAGAACCAATCTGGGACGTACTGCCATCCCCAATGATGTGCTTTATTCGCTTGGAATGAGCACGAGCCGCGGAAATCAGGTTTCCTATGCCAATTTCGCGGAACTTGGAATCGAGGAAACACTTTCACAAATTAATCACAGAAATAAATCACGTTCCATAACAGTTTCGGCAAGTCTTCGTGATCCAAACGTCCGCGAAAGCACGCGCCGTCTGGAAAATCTTCTTAAAACACAGGGCATTGTTCCCGGAGCGTCCTGGGAACTTGGAGGAACTACCGCGGAAATGCTTTCTTCATTCCGTTCTCTTATAATTGTGCTTGCCATAGCTGTTTTTATGGTTTACGCGGTCATGGTTATTCAATTTGAACGGTTTACTCAGCCGCTTTTGGTAATGTCTACCATACCTTTTACACTGATAGGAATAACAGCGGGTCTGCTTTTGTTCCGCTCATCTTTAAATATAGTTTCCATAATGGGCATTATCACCCTTGCCGGTCTTGTTGTGAATAACGCAATAATCCTTATAAGTTATATGAACCTGCTTAGATCACAGTACGGGATGCCGCTTGAAGAAGCGGTTATAACAGGCGCAATATCCCGCCTGAAACCAATTTTAATGACAACCATTACAACGCTTTTTTGTATCATTCCGCTTTCAATGGCAACGGGGGAAGGTTCGGAAATATACGCTCCTTTGGGTCAAAGCATATTCGGCGGACTTTTTAGTTCTACTTTTATTACCCTGTTTTTTATTCCTGTTCTTTATTTAATGCTGGAAAAACGGCGGGAACGTCTTTAAGCGAATATTCTGCCATAACCGTATCAAAATCCTTTGCTATATTACTGTCTACAAACCCTTTTTCTGCCATACTAAATAAAACCTGCATTGTATCACTGTGGCTCCTTGCAGGATGATATGGACGCTCTTCGCTTACAGCCTGATAAATATCCGTGCAGGCAAGAAGACGTGATACAAAATCAAGCTCCTCGTCTTTTTTTCCAAAACTATATCCGGTGCCGTCTAGTTTTTCATGATGGTTAGATGCCCAATCACAAATATCTTCAAATCCTGTTATTACGCTTAAAAGATCGTAAGTACCCCTTACATGCGCTTTTATAATATTAAATTCGTTTTCGTCAAGTTTACCAGGTTTTTCCAAAACTTCCACAGGTGTCGCAAGTTTTCCAAGATCATGCATTGCCGCAGCAAGATATGCTTTAGCGCGTTTGGAAGGATCAAAATTATAGTATTCTCCCATAAGCCAAATTTTATTGGCTATCTGCACAGAATGTTTCCTTGTAAAAACAGATGCGTAATCGATAATTTTGGCAGAAAGCCCTGCAAGACGTATTATGGCATCATCTTGCGCTTCAACTTCCCATGCTGACAGCATCCGAGAAGCCGTATTTTTTATATTTTCGTCGTGCAAAGATAAAATTGTTTCTTTATTCAAAATGGCAAGCATGGTATCAGCTGCTTTTTTTGTGAAACGGCTGCCCTTCTGCGCCTCTATCTCTTTTTGAAGATACGGTATTTTTTCAGGCTGTATCCGCTGCAAATGATAGCTAACATCTACCATATCCGCAATCGCAATCAACTGCGCTCCCAAAGGAAACTCTTCCTCTCTTTTACCGAACGGACCTTTACCGTCACAGCGTTCATGGTGATATGTTACAAGGCCGCTAATATCAGTTTTAAATGGAAGTGTTTCAATGTTACGCTGTCCGTATTCGCAATGAAGCCTTAAATTTACTTCCTTTACATTTCCGCTTTCACGCTCAGACAGTATGTATTCTGTAAGAGCATTGTCATGGAAAAGGGCGCAGGTAGTTACAGCTTTTATCTCTTCTGTATCCATACCCAGCTCTTTGCCCATAAGGGAACATAAAACCGCAATGCGTTTTCCGTGATTGCAGCTTGCCCCTGAAATTCTGCTTTCTACAATTTCCAAAGCAGCTGCGACAGATTGTACAAGTTCGTCCATTCGTATTTTCATATTATAACTATAACATATAATAGTATTTTATGTATAAAATATCACCTTTATTTTTACCGAAATTTCATCGTTTCCCAGTATTCTGGAAATAACATTGATTCTTTTTTTTGTTTTTATTGCAAGATTGTCTGCTTTTAGGAGAAAAGGCGGCGTTATTGTATATATCTGTTCCATGCTGTTTGTGCGCAGCTTGGCATTTCCCGCTGTCATGTTTACAAGTTCGCACAGGGTATCTTCTATATCATTTTCTGTTATTTCATTTATTGGAATACCTGTCATAAAAGAACCAATAATTCTAAGGTCTTTTTCTTTGGCAGAAATAAAAAGCATCCCGTGATTTTTGCCGTTAGATGCCCCCCCAAGGCTCATTACGGCTGTATTTTCGTCAAAAGCGCTGTCCGCCTCTTCTGATAATACATTAAATGAAAGCCCTGCCATTTTGGAAACAACATCTGTCAGAGCGTCAATAAAAATATAACTTAATTTTTCTGTTGTAAATTCACTCATTAATAATCCCCTTCTCTGCCTATGCACTCCAATATTTTGGTTTCCAGTTCCTGACCTGTAAACGGCTTTGTTAAATAATTCGCAGCCCCCGCGCGTACAGCGGCAACAATGCTGCTCTTCTGCCCTTCTGTCGTAACCATCATTACAGGAATATCTTTAAATTGCTCATTATTCTTAATTTCTACAAGCACATCATACCCGCTTTTTTCAGGCATATTCCAGTCCAAAAGAACAAGGTCTATTTCTTCATACATCTTTGAAAGCATTTCAAGAGCCTCAATTCCGTCCTGCGCTTCTACAGTTTCCATTTGAAGCACATCGACAGTTGCCTTAATGATTTTTCTCATTACAGACGAATCGTCAACTACAAGTAATCTCATTTTTTAACCCCTTCTCTTTTTGTATAATATGTTAAATTTCCGTAATAATCTGCGTCAAATTTATTTTCGAACAGGTCATATAGGGCATAATTTCCTGTAAATAATACCCCGTTATCACACAATGAATCGCGTATTTTTTCTACAATCTGGATTTTTACAGCCTCCGGAAAATATATTAAAACATACCTGCAGAAAATAACGTCGAACAACCCAAATTCCTTAAAACTATCAAGCAGGTTAAAATGCATAAATTTTACAGCATTGCTGATTTTTGGGTCAATTGTCCAAACTGATCCGTTTCTGATAAAATATTTATCTTTATATTCTTCGTTTAAGCCGCGCATAATACTTATCTTATCATATCTGCCTTTTTTGGCTGTTTCAAGGACCTGACTGGAAATATCCGTTGCAAAAAATTCAAAATTATCAAAGTTTACGCCTTTTACGCTGTTTTTGCTTAAATAATTGTCTATACACATGGCTGTAGAATAGATTTCCTGTCCCGTTGAAGCCGCCGCGCTCCAAATTCTTACCCGTTTTTTTCTTCCAGAGGTTATTTCGCCTATAAGATATGGAAGAATGGTTTCTTCCAGCACCTTCCATGGAGCCTCATCACGAAACCATTTTGTTTCGTTTGTAGTTATGGAATTGATTATTTTTTGATTAAACAAAGGGTCATTTTTTTTAATAATATAACTGTATAACTCTTCAAAAGAATTTACATCCAAATCAACAAGATATTTGGAAAGCCTTGTTTCGAATATATATGTTTTTTCCGCCGGAATATAAATCCCGCACTTTTTAACAATATAATCGCTTAAAAGCGAATATTCTTTTTCATTTATGGAAGCAAGAGATAAATTGTCTTTTGAATATTTTAAACCTGAGTGTAACATATACTTTCTATCTCCCTGTAAATTTTATCCAAATCCAAAATTTTGTCTGCCAGTCCGCTTTCCACAGCGCATCTTGGCATTCCGTACACAACACATGTCTCTTCGCTTTGCGCAATACAATAACAATCACGTTTGGCTTTAAGGCTTAAAAGCCCCTTTCTGCCGTCACTTCCCATTCCTGTTAAAATAACAGCTAAAACTCCTCTACCGCTAAACGATTTTGCCACAGATTCAAAAAGAACATCCGCGGCTGGACGAAGCCCTCCGATTGGAGGAGAGTCATCCAGTTTAATATTGTTTTTGGAATTAAGTTTCATGTGCATTCCGCCTGGCGCCAAATAAACATTCCCTGCTTTTACAGTTTCCCTGTCTTGCGCGATTTTAACTTTTAATCCGGACTTATTATCCAAATGCACTGCCAATGTTTCCGTAAAATATGACGGTATATGCTGAACAATTAAAATAGGCAACGGAAAATCAGAGCGCAAATTTGATAAAATTCTGTTTAAAGCCAAAGGACCGCCCGTAGAAGCTGCAATAAGAACAATTTCAGGGCATATAATATTTTTTACAGGCGGTTTTTTGGGAATTATTTCATTTTCTTCGCGGTTTTTTTGCATTGTTTTTGTAATCAGGTAATTCATTTTTTGTTTAATAATATCCAGATTATCAGCATAGCTGTCATATATGGGCTTTGTCATACATTCAGTTGCGCCTTTTGACAAAACATCCTGGAACAGATCGCTGTTTGCAGCCGAAGGTCTTGCTATTGCCAGAATATAGGCAAGCGGGTTTTTCATTAAAACAATATTAATTATTTCTGTTAAACCAGGATCTGAAATTTCCGCATCTATAACTATAATATTATAATTTTTATTATTAATAAGACCTAAGACTTCATCGCCGTCTGAAACGCAGGATACTGATATGTTTTTATCAGCTTCCGTTACAGCACGGGTAAACATTTTTGTGTATACCGATGATTTGTCGGCGATTAAAACCCTGATTTTTTCCATACTCAGCCTATAATGAAATTTTTGACGGAATCTTCCATCTCGCTTGCGATTTTAAGTATTGTTTCGCTGGCTTCTTTTGTGGAACTTGCGCTGTGGTTTACCTCTCCTGCTTCTCCGTTTATAAGCTGAAGATTTTTGGAAATATCAACAAGACCCAGCGCCATTTCCTTTGCCGCTCTGTTTATTTCGCTTATATTGTTTGAAGCGCGTTCGGAATTCATCGCTATTTCCTGCGTCCCCACAACAAGTTCTGCCGTAGATTTTGCTATCTCATTAACGCCTTTGGTAGATTCAATAACTGTTTTTGTTACAGACTGCGCGTTTTCAGAAACGCTTATTATTTCTGAATTAATTTCGCTCATTCTCTGCGCGGCTGTAGCCGATTCCGAGGCAATCTGATCGCTTCTGTCCCTGGACTGTGTTGTTTCCCTTGCGAATGAATTTATATACTCTGTCATATCGTTAATAATCGACGTAATTTCCGATACGGCTCCGACAGCCTCAGGCATATTTTTCTGCATATTTTCTATCTGCTCGGCAATTTCATCTGTGGCATCTGCTGTTTGTTTTGCAAGTTCTTTAACTTCATTTGCAACTATCATAAAACTCTTGCCCGCTTCTCCCGCTCCTGCGGCTTCTATCGCGGCATTTAATGCAAGCATATTTGTCTGATCTGCAATATCGCTTATAACATTAACAATCTTTCCTATTTGCTTGCTTGCAGCCTCCAGCCTTCGTATTATATCATTTGTATTTTTGGCTTTTCCATCCGCGTCCAGCATTTTATTTTTCGCATTTACGCTGTTAACGCTTATCATAATAATGGATTTGTTAATTTCTTCTACGCTCTTTGCAACATTGTTAAATACATTTGAAACAAGTTTAACAGAACTTGATGCATTTACAATGCTTTTCTGGATACTGTCTACAAGAGCGCTTGACTGCTCTACCCTCATGCTGGTCTCTTCTGCCGCTGCCGCAACATTGCTTATTGTAGAGTTAATTTCCTCTATGGAAGACGCCATTGCGCTGATATGCGAGCTTGCCGTTGAAAGTGAGTTTGTCGATTGTGTCATTCCCGCAGAAAATTCCTCTGTTACCGTACTTACAACGTTTGTCTTTTCGCTGAGTTCCTTGCTGTTTGTTTCCATTTGCGAAGATACAGACAAAAGGTTCTTTGCGGATTCGCGCATTTGTTGCGCAGATTCCCTGATGCCGTTTATCGTATGCCGGTTAAATTCCATAAGATGGTTGAATGCATTGTAAAACTGTCCGAATTCATCACCGTATTCATCGGGGAATTTAACGGTAAAATCCCCTCCTGCAACAATTTTTACCAACTCTGTGCCAATCATTATAGGTTTGCTGGCTGATATGGAAAAATATATTCCAAAAAATACAATTATAAAAAGCGCGATAAATGATATGATAATAAGCCGTATTACGGCAGCTTCGGATTTATGTTTGTTACCCAATGTAATATTTTTTCCCAGATGTATCCTTAATAAGTTTAATTCAGTTAAAATATCCAAACATCTGTCGGAAATCGGCGACATAACCTCAATAATAAATTCACCGGGATCATCTCCGTTGTTTAGTCTATCCCTAAAAATATGCATATATATGTCCCATTTTTCAAATAATTCTGCAAATTCGTTATACAATACGCGAGCTTGAGGAAGTTCTATAGTATCTGAAAATATTTGCATATTTTCCTTTATCAATACCATACTGGCAAAAAATTCTTCTATTATATCGTTTCGCTTTTGAACATCTCTTTCTAAAATAACGTCACGGCCTTTAAGCTTTATATTTCCCATTACAACTCTTGCCTGCAATATACGCTCAAGAGGGTCCAATACCTTAATGATATTTTCTTCGCTTATAGATACAGTAGCATTCATATCTACAATAGACAAAAGTGAAGTGCAAAGCATGATAACTGCAACAAATAAAAACGCAAACAGCAGCTTTGTCCTTATTTTTAATCCTTTTATAATTTCAAACATTTTCTATTCCTTCGTTTAAATTTGCTTTCTCTGCATAGAGAGCCGGTTTTTCGCCGTTATTTCTATATTTATTTATTATAGATTCAATATTTATAATTCTGTAAAGCCTGTTTTCATGTTCAGTAATCCCAGAAATGCAAAAATTATCCTCTGTACCTGTTGTCATGCAAAGAGGACGTATTTTATTATCATCCAAATCGATCAGATTACCGGGCTTATCTATAAATAAACCCAGCTGATCTTCACTGCCGGCAAGCGTTTTAAAAACAACAGCTTTAACTTCCCGCGAGTCATATTCCCTGTTTCTTCTTTCCTTATGCCCTAAAAGCTGATAAAGGCTTATTATGGTAATAACCCTTCCTTTTAAATTTGCTATGCCGATTATTTCACCGGGAGCTGTAGGAACCGGTGTTACAATCATTTTTCGCGTAACTTTTTGCACCAGATCAACATCTACGGCAAAATATTCTTTATTCACAAGAAAGCTAAAACATCTCATAAATTCTTCCCCTTCATTGTTATTTTTCTTTTTGTTTTATCATTTTCCACATGCTCTGCAATTGCTCCCGGATTTATAAAAATGAGTATCTTTTCATTATAAATCCCTGTCCCAAAAACAAAATCACTGTAGATATGTTTATTGTCAAGTAAAAATTCTTCTTCGGCTTTATCTATCACATTCCTTACAAGAAGTCCTGTGGGAGATACGCTGTTTTTTAAAGTTAATACATAGAGTTTTTCTTCGGTATAATCCCGTTTTACAACAGGCGCGTAATCTTCCGGCCTTACAATGCGCCAGGTACAGCCGGAAATAATTACAAAAAGTCCATTGTTTATTTCCTGAATATTCCTGTTTTTAATGCTTTCTATTCTTAAAATATCGGCAGTTTCTACGGCAAAGTATTCTGTGCCTGAACATTTAAAAATTATCACCTGTTTTACATTTTCCTCATTTACGTATTTTTTTTCTTCCGGTTCATATTGCAGCTCATCTTCTTTTTCTTCCAAACCCATAAACCGCATAATCCCCAATGTATCCAGAATAGCAACTGCCTTTCCGCTGCCTAAAACCGTTACACATAAATAACAGGGGCAGTTTTGCAGATATACCGGTACATTTTTTACAAGGATCTGTTCTGTTTCTACAGCATCGTCAATTAAAAGCGCAAAGCTTTTTCCTTCTGCCCTAAGCACAAGGCATTTTATTACATCCATGGCTTTGCATTTCTCCAATACCGCAGAAGCGGAAAGAGGCTGTTTGCCTTTTGCTTTGGCTTCAATCCCGTTCATGGTAATAACGGGGATGATTCTCCCGTTAAAACTTAAAACCAGTGATTTATTTACCTTTTCTATTCTTTGCTGTTTTGAATTTTCATTGTTATTGATCCGCACTATATGTTCTACATTCAGTTCCGGCACCGCATAGGAAATAGAATCAATATTTACAATAAGAGTATTTATAACAGAGAGGGTAAGCGGCATTTTTAACCGCACTGTTGTTCCAATACCCGGATCGGATTCTATTTCTATAAAACCGCCTGATTTTTCTATATTGTTTTTTACAATATCCATTCCAACGCCGCGCCCGGAAAGATTTGTTACCTGTTTAGCGGTGGAAATACCCGGCTTAAAAATCAAATTGTATATTTCGCTTTTTGTCATTGACGCAAGCGTTTCTTCTGTTTCAATTCCCTTTTCAATTGCCTTGTTTTTAAGAGCTTCAATATCAATACCGCCGCCGTCATCTGTAACTTCAATGATGGCAGAACTGTCACGCATATATGCATTAAGAATGATAGAACCTTTTTGCATTTTTCCGCGATCCTGCCGCTCCTTTGCGCTCTCCATGCCGTGGTCAGCCGAATTTTTTACAAGCTGCGTAATGGGGTCAACAAGCGCTTCCAGCAAATATTTATCCAGGGTTACATCGTCTCTTAATATTTTTACAGCAATATCTTTATTCAGGGCTTTTGCCGTATCACGTATCATTCTTGGGAATTTGTTAAAAATAACGCTTATAGGCTGCATTCTTGTGAACATAATTCTTTCATGTATTTCGCTTGTTAGATGGTTTATGTCATGTAAAAGCGGCGTTAGACCCAGAATTGATCTTTTATGCTCTGATACAACAGAGAAAAGCTGATTTCGCACCAAAACCATTTCGTTGGCTAAATCCATTAATTTGTTTATATCTGTTATATCAAGGCGTATTGAAAGATTATTCCCCTGTAAAGCCGCAAGTTTATTGTTTTTACCGGTGTCCGGATTTATAACACCGGATTTTACGGATTTTACAACGCCTTGCAATTGATGTATATGCTTTTTTTCTGTTCCAATTGCAATAGACAAAAGTTCCAAATCCAAAATGCTTGTAACAAGAATTTCCAGCTCGCATGTATCATGTTCTTTAAGCGTCTTTGTCAGCTCTCCTGTAAAAACAGCAGTATTGGAATTTTTAATTACCTTACCTGCGGCAATTGCCTGGACAATAAAACAGACAGATAAAATATTATCTATCATTCCGCCGGGGTTTTTATAAAATTTTCCAAGACTTCTGTTAAAGCTTATATTTATATAGTATATTTTATGCCCGTGTCTTGACATATTTTTTATAGTTTCCTCTGTTGCGCTTTCGTTTAAATTAAACGGAACATTTACTTCCTGCTTGATTTCTTCGTTATAATTGTTATTTGCTGTTAAAGTATATGTTTTTAATTCATCAATAATTTCATCTATGGAAATTGTTTCATCATTCTGTAAATTTTCAATTAAATCTTTCAGGCAATCCACGCATTTTAGGACAAGGTCTGCAATATCATTGTCAATGTTTAAAGTTTTTTCCATGATCTGCGACAATACGCCTTCTAGTTCATGAGTAACTGCCACAATTTTATCAAGCGATAAAAAACTCGCTGTCCCCTTAATGCTATGCGCGGCGCGGAAAACAGAGCTCATCAATTTACTGTCGTTTGCAAACATGGAAACATCCAGGAATGCCGTTTCTATTGTTTCCATGTGTATTCTGGCTTCCGCTTCAAAATCACCAATAAAAAGATTTGCGTCAATTTTCATGATTCACATCCTGTTTTGCAATGTTCAATTGCACAAGCCAGTATTTTTTCGCTGCTAACAGGTTTTTCTATATAGCCGTTCATTCCGGCTTCCATGCATAATTTTATCTCTTTTTCTTCTACATCCGCGGTTGCGGCAATAATTGGAATTTCACGCGCATTTTCGCAGGAGAGGCGCCTTATAGCCTTTGTTGCTTCCAGGCCGTTCATAACAGGCATTTGAACATCCATTAAAATAAGAGCGTATAAACTGGGGGATTTTTCGAATTTTTCAACAGCTTCTTTCCCGTTAACAGCAAATTCTAAAGTTAAACCGTCAATCTCACTGAGCATGGCTGCAACTATATCTCTGTTAATTTCTACATCTTCTGCAACCAAAATTGTTTTGTTATGTAAAATCTTTTCATAACTGTTTGCGTCTGTTTTACGTTTAAAGTGATTTTTTTCATATTCACTTGCAGTAATTCTGAGTCCTATACGATCGGCTAACGCTTTGGCAGTACCTTTTCTTCTGGTTGTATAATCAACAGCGCCGATTTTAAAAGCCGCCGTTTCATCTTCGTCATTTCCTTTTTCTGCCAAAAATTTTATGGGAATATTTTTACTTTTTGCAGAATCAAACACTTCGGTAAATACGGAAAACGCAATCTCACGATTTTGACAAATATAGATAATAATGGCTGATATTTCATACATTTCCATTGCGGAAAGCGCCGCCGCGCCCGATGCGGCTATGCTAATATCAAAATGCCCCATTAACTCTGCTTTAATTTCTGCTAACACACGCGGCTCCCCGCTAATAACGAGTATATGTTTTTTTTCCTTGTCATTAATCAATGCCACTAATTTAATTCTATTATAAATATAGAGAAAAAACAACCTTTCTATAAACCCAAAATTAGCCTTGCAAACGAAAAATACATTATAAGCGATGTTGCATCCGCAAGGGTTGTTATAACAGGAGCAGCCATCATTGCAGGATCTATTCCTACACGTTTTGCAAGCATCGGTAACAGCCCGCCTATAGCTTTCGCGACAAGAACTGTACAAATAAGAGCAAGAGAAACAGTTAAAGATAAAAGTATATTTCTGCCGTTCATTAAATAAATCCGTCCAAAATTAACCGCCGCAAGCGCAATTCCGCATAAAAGAGCTACGCGTATTTCTTTCCATAACACACGAAGGAAATCCCTTAACCGTATATCTCCCAGCGCCATACCGCGGATAATAAGAGTGGAAGACTGGCAGCCTGAATTACCTCCGGTATTCATAAGCATTGGGATAAATGCTACAAGAAGAGGCATAAGCGCGAGACTTTCTTCAAAACCTTCGATAATTGTTGCCGTAATGGTAGCAGAAAGCATCAGAATTAAAAGCCAAAGAAACCGGTTTTTTGCCAATTTAAAAACACCGGATCTCATATAAGGATCATCAGAAGGATTTAACGCGCTCATCTTTTCAATATCTTCTGTTTCTTCTGCAACGATAACATCCATGATGTCGTCAACGGTAATAATACCGACAAGCCTCTGTTCCTTATCAACTACAGGCATGGCAAGCAAACCGTATTTTTTAAATTGATCCGCAACCGCTTCCCTGTCATCTGTTGTATGAGCAAAAAAAGGAGTTGAGTCCATAATATTGCCGATTCTCTCCTGGGGGCTCGAGAGCAAAAGTGTTCTTGCGGAAACTTCCCCTAAAAGCAGCCTGTCATTGCTTATCACATAACATATATTGATAGTTTCCTTGTTGGAACCTGTTCTGCGTATCGTTTCAAAAGCCTGCTGCACAGACTCTTCTTCGCGCAAATTGATAAATTCGGCAGTCATAATACTGCCCGCTGAATCATCGGGGTACTTAAGGAATTGATTTATTATTTTTCTTTTTTCATTGGGGACATTCTGCAATACGCGCTTTACCACTGTGGCAGGCATTTCTTCGATAAAGTCTACAGCGTCGTCCACGAACAATTTGTTTATAATTTCGCCTATTTCCGTATCGTTAAGGGCTTCAATTACGGATTGCTGGAATTCGATGTTCATGCACGCGAAAACTTCTGATGCTATAGCCTTGGGCAAAACCCTGAACATCTGCAGGAGTTTGTCTTTTTCCAGATATTCCAGTATTTCCGCAATGTCCACTGTATTCATATCAGAAAGCAAAATCTTCAGCTTCGATAAGTCAATATCACCGTCCATAATCAGCAATAAAATTTCTTCTTTGTTCATTGGGACACCCTTCGTTTTTTTTAACTTTAGTATATCCTTTTAATTATAGTTCTGCAAGCTTCGCCTCTGCTATCCTTGCCAAATCGTTCATATCATCAAGGAGCTTACTGGTCTTGGAGAGCATATCGGCATAACCGCCCTTTACTTCAACGCTGCCTTCCTTTATGTCCTTAAGCGAGGATGTTATACCTGTGCTTTTCTGCGACATTTCGCCAAGTACAGAAATCATTTCTGTCATGGTTTTTGCAAAATCGTGTATCTCCGAAGACATTGAATTAATCAGAATATTGGTATCATTGGAGCGCTTGGCAGTAGTATTAATGCCGGAAATAATGTTAGACAAAGTCTGGGAAATATTGCGGGAGTTTGCCCTTGTGCTTTCTGAAAGCTTGCGGATTTCATCTGCTACTACGGCAAAACCTCTACCTGCCTCTCCCGCATGAGCGGCTTCTATGGCTGCATTCATTGCCAAAAGATTGGTGTTAGCCGCGATTGTAGAAATGATCTTGATCGCCTGCGCAATTCCGTCAACAGACTGAGAAATGCTCTGCACAGATTGAATCGTTTCCTGCATGGACTGCTGGCCTCTTGCAGTATCTTCTATAAGCGACTGTATCGCTTCCTGTTTCTGCCGTGAACGATCTGATGTGCTTCTTAAAGAAGTTGCCATAGCATCGGTGTTATCTGAAGATTCTTTTATCGACCCCAGATACATATCCATGCGGTTATCCATTGTTCTTACCACACTGTTAATACCGCCGATTATATCAAGAGCAACGTCGATATGTTCATGAAGCTGCACATTCAGCTCTTCCATTACCTTTTTTTCTTTTTCTATCATATTAAAATTAAAATGGAGGCAATTTTCCGGTTTATTAAGTTTATTAAAAATTGCACCAGCCATTGCTTTGCATGATCCGTAACCGCAGGCAGTACAATTATACATATCCTTTGCTGTAGTTTTTTTCATTATTTTATAAACCCCGGTTAACTGCGCGTCTGTAGGATGCACAACCGTATTGTTGCCGGATAAATCAAGGTAGCTGCGGTCATAGAGTCCTTTTTTCCAGAATTTATTTAATGTCTTATGATATTTTTTATATACCCATTCTCCTCCGCGTGGTTTATGATATTCTTCCAGTTTCGCGCTGCGTTCCTTGATTGGACTTTCAAGCACAATTTCCGGCAGCTTGCTGTTTCCGGTACCGGGTCCGCCGTTACAGCCTTTCTCGCAATTAAGACAGTCAATAAGCAGAGGTATTTTTATATTGGTATTTAAAAGTTTAGAGACATCCGAAAGATACGGATAGATTGCATGGAGCCCTTCGGATTTATGGGTACGCCGCCTGAAACCGGGAATAAAACGCTCAACGGTATCCAATAAACCTCCGGGTGAAGAAAAACGAACCGCGCGCTCCGCATGTTCGCTGGCATACTCTACTTTGGGAAACGTATCAATATCAATATTTTTTTCTTTAAAATAATCTTTTAGAGCAAGCATGGTGACATTATAATCACCAAGACCTGTCTCATCAAATTCCCTGCGTTTTGCGGCGCATGGAGAAATTACAACCATTTTATGATTCTTGTATTTTGGATAATATTCATGGATCATCTTGATGGTATGCAGCATGGGACTGTGCGCGGGCGCCAGGTAAGGTAACAAATTGGGGCAGTTTATTTCGATATAACTGACAATAGCGGGACAAGGCTGAGCAATAACCATACGCGGATCTTTTTCTTTTATAAAATTCAGATAAGAAACAACGGTAAGTTCCGCGCCGAAACTTACGTCAAAAATTGCCTCTATACCCAGCGACTTAAGCCAGCCGTTAAAATTAAGGAATTTTTCGGGAAAAACAGAGGCGATAGCAGGGGCTACAACAGCGACCATTTTTTCTCTGTTTTTTAATCCTTCAAAAAAACGGGGCGTATCATCAATAATGCTGCGGGCATCATGAGTACAACAGATAATACAGTTTCCGCATCCTATACATAAATCAGGATTAATGTTTAATTTGTCACCCGAACCGTCCATGCAGTATTTTACAGGACAAGCGGCAATACAGGCATAACAGTTAATACATTTGTCTAAATCAATCTTAATAACCGGGGTAAGCGCCATTTTACTCATACTTTACTCCAAAAGAGGGATATATAAAGATATTATAACAAGTTTAAAAGGTTATGTAAATATGTTTTAATAAAAATTAAGTCCCCGGCGCCGAATGAAACGCTGCCGCTGCGGGAGCCGGAGAATGGTCTTCTTGCGATTTTGAGACGCAAGCGGTAAATATCCCAATCCTTGCGCTTAAAGATAGTTGGTTTCATTTTTTATTTTTTACAATCAAAAGAAATCGGGAAGGCGGGGCAGCCTGCGTGCGCAGAAAAACTCCTCAGGAGCCTGCTTACGAACCCGCAAGCGGTTTCTTCAGCAGAGAACTTCGGAAGATGTTTTTCTGCGCCCGCAGTCTGCCCCGCCTTCCCGTTGCTTGGTATAATTGAAAAAACAGTAACAGGTACCAATTTTAATAAAATTGAAAATCAAGTTAGCCGCTACAAATCCTAAGCCGTTTGTAATGTTTTTTGTCACACTTGGCTGGTTGATTTGAGCGAGTTTTTATTTACCTTCATATTCCTTTAGTATTTCTTCCGGTGATTTTCCGCTTTTTAACAGTTCAATTATTCTTCTTTCACCCTGTCGTTTTGCATGGACAATTCTGCTTTGCATATCAAGTTCGTATTTTAATTTGCTTTCCTGATGATAGTATTCGATTTCGTCTTTGGTAAAAGTTACCAGTGCTTCGCTTGCCATAGCAATTCCCTCCTGACATTCTATTATCTGGTTTTATTTCGCACGTTTTGACTTATCTGTCAAATACTGAAAAAATACAGCCCAATGTTCAGCAGAAGTCATGGCTTTTACCGGTTTTTCGATCACTTTGTCCAATTTAGAAAGTTCAACAGTAATTATACGGCTTTTTCCATTTAACGAGATGTTATGCTCTGGGTCATAATATTCAAATGTATGAAATACGACATCATCCGCAAAAAAGCGTTTTTTTGCCAGTATTGCTATCTGATAGGACTCTTTAAGATCGTTAAAAGTCTTATCTGTTCCTTTAATGTCCTGCCCAATAAATAGTTTGCTGGCATGAAACTCTAGCCGAACCGGTTCA